>Ga0209700_100966_pt1:0-42500 | contig 57993 bp, 21 predicted proteins | sample SiratroredBW_FD_187528 | JGI IMG/M metagenome (GOLD analysis project Ga0209700, IMG submission 187528) | Root nodule microbial communities of legume samples collected from California, USA - Siratro red BW (SPAdes) (version 2) | ecosystem: Host-associated > Plants > Roots > Nodule | place...
ATTTTTTATTATTTAATAAATAAGAAAAAAAAACAAAATGTTATAAAGAGCAAAAGGACCTCCTTTTTTTATTAAGAACACATGATTTACAAATTTCAAACTTCAAGATCCATATGAAAATTTAAACCTTACAAATCATACCTGCGTTCTTCAAAAATGATAGTCTCCTTTCCAAAAGTTTCTTGCTTCTCAGTTTTAAACTGAGTGTGGATAGTAAGACAGGAGAATCAATCTTCTCTGCTTTTTCTCTCTTTTTTCTCTATTTTTAACGTGTTCTCCCTTTCTCTTCCTCCTCTCTCTTTCTTTCTTAAGTCTCCGTGCGTGCTTCCCGTTTTTTTCTTTCTCTCTTTTTTCTTCCTTCTCTTTGTTCTCTATTTTCCTCTCCAGAATCCGTGTGCTTTTCTTCCAAAAAACCCCAATCCCCTCTGTATCCGTTTCTCCTCCTTTTATTAAAGTCTCTCTCTTTTCCATTTTTTCTGTTTTTTCCGTTATATATTTTTTTAATTATTTATTTAAAACATTAACAGACAAATCTAAACTACTCTATTTTTTATTTTATTTATTTAAGCAAAACAGTTTTTTTAATATATATTTTAAAATTTACAAATCAAGTATAGAAGCAGTTATTTTTATTGTTATATTTGTTTTAATTATTTTTTATTTTTTTTTATTTATTAATTTTCAGATGTTGTTGTTTTAAATTAAGATATTTTTGTTATTTTCTTGTTATTTTCGTTTTCTTATTATTAATTATTTATTTTATTATTTTTTTAAGAAAAAATCATTTTTTATTTTTATTAATGGAAAAATTCAAATTTATTATTTTTATTTTGTTTTTTTATTGTTATCATTATTTTTTAAGAAAACTTAAACTAATAAATATTTTTTATGTTATTATTCTTTTTTTTTATCAATATGCTTTAATTAAAATATTACCTGGACAAAATCGGGTGTTGACACTCTTGTCATAGGTTCTTTACTCTTACGAGCTTAGTTCCTCGATATCACGTGATAAATTTATGTTATATCTCAGGGATTTGTGCAACCCACTACGAATAAGTCCTCAAATATAATGATAATTTATGTCTTAGGGAACTAATCTTAACCTTTACTACAACTATTAACTTGAGAGACAAAAGAAATTTATAAATATACTCATGCATGACAAACAACTAATTCAATTCCTTGAGAGTTGCTTATACTTCTTCCTTAATTTTAAATGGTTAGATATGATAAGTTTATTTTATATAATTTAAAAGCTATGAAAGCCTAAAAATTTTGTAAGAACCAAAATAATATATTAATTTTTTTTATACTATCACTGTTACTAGTGAGTGATGAATCTTGACCAATAATTTTGAGAGATATAATTATCAAAAGATAAATTTATAATAAAGAAGTGATTAAAAATGATTATAAAAAATATATAGCAATTAATATTTTATTTTGTACTCTTAAAAAGAATTTTCATACAAAAAATATTTTTGAATACAGTAAAATATTTAAATTAGTAATAGTGTAAGAATTTAAAAAATAAAATAAAATATAACTATTTAAGTTCTTATAATTCAAACATCTTCACGTATGAAAATAAAGAACTTCATGTATTAAAAAATATATATTGTGAAACTAATATTTCACTATCTAAACGAAGAAGGGTTTTTTTTTTCAAAAATGAATTAGAACACAAGTGAGAAATGAACAGAAACAATTTTACTTTCTTATTATTTTCAAAAGTGAAACATATAATGTGAGAAATTAATATAAACAATGAAAATTATTTTTACTATTAAAAGTAGAATGAATTGAAGAGGTGAGGAGAAACAACATAAAATATATCTTAATTTTCTTCTCCTGTATCTGTCTTTTTCACTTATTAGTGTACTTAATCTTATATTTTAATGTTTAATGTTTATTAAATTAAATGATGTGGACAGAAATTCTCAAAAATTTAATTCTCATAAATGCTCATTATAACGATTATTCCATGTGGACCTCATATAGATTCCCATAAATGTAATAGTCGGGATTATAGGTATTTGAAAAAATCAATGCATGAAACATGAGAACTAACTTTTTTTTTTTTTCCAATTTTATTGTTGGTTCAGAGTTTTAGAGGTGATTACATTGGTATTAAGCTCAATAAATAATAATTATATATCATTAAAGAGAAAGGAAGGGGAAATTTTGACAATAGAAAAGAGGTATAGGTTCATGTGGTGCGTAAAATGGCCGCAAAAGCATAAAATATGAAAGAATAAACAACACAATAAGATTTATTTATGAACAGTTGTTAACGTCACAGCCACAAGAATTTCAATAAGCGAAGAAGTTTAACTGTGAAGAGAACATCAGAACATAATACTAACAAAAATTAGTCATGAACAAAATGGACGAATACTCCATATCGTGATAACTATATTTAGTTCTTTTAATCACCTTTAAAAGGTATGTAGAAATAAAATTAAAAAAAAAATATTTTGAAAAAGTTATCTACAAATAAATCTAAATATGTATTATTTTTTAAAAAATATGATGTGACTATTATTTTTAAATTCTGATAATCTTTCTATCGTGATGTAACTTATATCCATAGTCATTGTTTCTTGTAATAACTAAAATATTTTATTTGATGGGTTTTATATATATTGGGACAAATAAAATGGATATATTGGGTGTAAAACTTTTACACTTACGTTAATAATTTTATTTATAGAATATAAAATTTGTCAAATGAATTGCTATAAAGTTTGGAATAAGATTCATAAGTTTATAAATCAATATTTATTTTGCTCTATGGAAAGAGAAATTAAAAAACTAAGTGGAAGGTAAGAAACACTAGTTAGTTTACGATCATCATTATTTGTTCTCAACACATTCAAACAAAGTAAAATATACTCTAAATGATATTGTAGCTTGCAATTACTGTGTATTTATCATTTTTGAAAAGATGTACAATGGTAAAATAAAGAGTTCAGTGGAAGAGATTAATATTGGAAGAGACGAAGGAGGAGATATAATGGAAATAAAAAGTTGAATGCAAAGAGAAGAATATTATAGAAGAGACAAAAAAAAATTATGAATAATGGTTTGCGACATCGTGTGAATAAGACTTCATTTATGTTTGGCATCAAATATAGATTGTAGTGAACAAGAAGTTTGTACAATTGTTGGACAATAAAAAGGGAATACAAAGAGATGTGTTACCTAAATAGTACATGATAATGATGAGTAATATAATGATGATATAAAAATGCATTGGTTAGTATAAAACCAAAGTAGTTTAACTTTAATTTTCAACTATGTCCGTATTCATAATATATTTATTGAATATATACATATACACACAGTGAATATATTTTAATTTATCCTTTATACATTCAAATTCGGATACACAAAAATAAATTGATCATATGTATATTTAATCACTCACAACATTCCGATAACTAAATACTATAAACTAGATTTGTGTCTTAGATATTAAAAAACTATCTTTTTATTTCTTTAAAACTAATAAATATATAACACACAAATTATACATTGATTTTCTTTTTTTCAGTTGAAGAAAATTACAGAGCTAATAGACATGATGCCCAATTAAACAACTAAATAACAAATTGGTTAATGATATTTTATATATTTTATTTGTTTGTACATATATTCATAAAATATTAACAATAACACCATTAGTTTTGATAGAGATATTTAACTAAATTGTTTATAATAAAGTGATAAAAAAATTTAGTTATTGAGATATGTTTGAATTATATTTAATAAGTGTTCTTGTTAACTAATTTTTTTTCTTTAACTTCTTGAATAACTTGTAATGTTTTTGAAACATTGCTTCAAAAGCGTTATTTTTCGTTTGCTTCATTTCTTATCTTTAAGGTTAATATTATTTTAATTGATATCTTTTAAATATAAAATTTAAATTAAAAGAACCCACGTATTAATATAATACTATCTATCAAAAGTGTATTTCCACTTAACATGATTGTCATCCGCATTGCACAATACAACTGTTACAAAGTAAAATAAAATAGAAACATAATCTACATACATCAAATGGAAAATCTTCTATTTCATAATAGTATTACAAATAACGTTAAGAAAGAAAAGGAGTGGAAAATAAAAATGGAATAAAATATAATATCGATATGTAATAGTTGTTTATACATTATTTATGTGTAATCTATTCTTGAGTATAAATTGAAGGAAAGAGAAAGTGAAAAAGAAAAAGAGGTGGCAAAATTTGATCCCTAGCTCTTGGACCTGAACAAACCGAGACCCAAAACTTTTTTCATCTTTCTGAAGATACCAGAGTTCTTCGATCTGTGAGGGGGAGCAGCTGATGCTAGTTCTCCTGTCAAATGTCCATTATTCACATTATTTACCAATAATCATTTTTATCAATCAATCATTACACCTAAAAGATACACTTTAAAACTAATAAAGCTCGTTTTAAAAAAAAAAACACATAACATTTATATTCCTTAAAATAAGTCATAATTTATTTTTACTCCTAAAAAATTTACTTACATAATTTTCGTAAATTATTTTGTGCATTTGTTAATTTGTTTTTGTCTTAACCAATCAAACTTTTCATTTTAATCCTATGTCTTGTAGAACCTTTACTTTTTTATCCTAACATATTCTGAATAGACACTAATTCAAAATGAAATTTTTTAAGGAAATTTAAATAAAAATAGATATACTAAAGAAATTTAAAACACAATGTCAAGAACCAGAACAAAAAGAAAACATAAATCATAAATCATACAATTTAGAAAAAAAAAAGTTACGAATACATTTGAAGAAAAAAAAATCTCACTATATTTAGTTTAATGCCCTTGGAAGAGAATAATACATTACTCTAATAAAAAAAAATTTAAAAAAAACGTCACTATTACAAAATTTTAGTTAATGCTCTTGGATGAGAATAATGTATTATCCAATAAAATTAGATAAGTTATAGAGCACAGTATATTTTTGTCTTGAGAAACTAATAGATTCTTCTAATTCTCTAGTTTCATCATGAATATTTTTTTCAAAAACTATCTAAATAACTTAATTTCACTTTTTAACCAACCAATACGTGAAGTCCTTCCAGAACAAAAACAAAATTACTACTAAAAACTATTAAACTCAAAGTCAACTGTAAAAGTGTTAAAAAAATAACGATACAATACATTGTAATTGTAAGTATTGAGCCCGTGTTGGGGGGTTAAGTAGAGAAAAAGCAATTCAGACCCCCAATAATAACTAGAGAAAAAACAGTAATTCATTTCAAAATTAGAAAACGCCATATGAACAAACTATTTTTGAAGAACTAAATTAATCTTTGAAAATTTCGAAGACATGAAAATCATACTTTATCCATTCCTTAAATTATGGTAGTACAAACCCACAATCAAAGTTGGTCACCATCCTCCATCAATCTCGAAATATCTAATGCAACGCATATAAAATGCATTTCATCATATAATGCAGTAAGGAAAATAACGATCAACTATCAACCTACTCTTTCCAACACAAAGTTGAAACCTACCACAACTATTATTGATTCTTTTTCTTAAAATTCGCATAGAATCTATTAGGACGAGTTTTGGCACTTACGTTTCAGGAAAGAAAAATAAATAAATTTGAGTTTTTCACTTAAATTCAAATTAAATAAAAATAAAATAAAAGATACTAATTCTAAACATTGGAAAATTTAATTACAAAATTATATAATGATTCATCAAATTTTTTCTACTTGTTCCTGAAATAAAAAGAGTTCAACCTGTTCCTTAATAACGTCCTTTAAAAGGGCTGATGCTTCCCCGGTGAATGTATCTTTGAATTGAGATTTATTCGTATTTAAAATCACGAATTAAAAATAAAAATTACAAAAACTCTTGCACAAGAAAAACCTTTTTCCTATTTTTCTCTCCTGTAGTAGAAACTCGTCCAAACATGTCCAAACATATATAAACTCATTTATGAATAATAATAAATAGCGACAAAAAAAATTAGATGACAGTAACCTACTTATATTTGAGTCTACTGCTAATGCGTTGGTCATATTTGCCATGGCTTGTAATGCTAAAACATACTATTCATCATCAGCTAACACTTTCTAAGTCAACGAACATCCTCACTTACATTTAAGAATCACATAACAAGATCGACTACCATCACTGTACTGTTATTTGCTTACATTTAAGAATCAAACAACACAACTACCATATTTGGAACGTTACCTGTTTACATTTACGAATCGCACAACAAGATTGACTACTGTCATTGGAATGTCATATGAATGCTGCAATCTATTGATTATATTCACAAAGCAGTAACACAAAACAACTCAAATCAAATACCTGTACCCTCTGGCACATTATACGGAGAAGGTGCTTCAGAGTTTATTAGTAGATAAGGTTTCCTTGCCCAGTACTCTTGAAACCTCTGTTTAGCATACTCCTTGTAGTCAAAGTCAATTTTGTTTACTTGTGCCTGAACAAATTAATCAGAAGACGACACAATGAGAAATTGAAACAAAATCCCTACCCTCTTTACTACGGGGTGGGTACCATTTAGTATAGATAGAATTTCTAAAAGTTAAATGTAGAGAAATTCACATTTGCTTGTGGCAAATAAGTACATAAGACGTGCATCTCAGATGGGAGAATTTTGAAGTTAATAAAGACCCAAACACAGCATACTGCAGCTCATTTATGCAGGGCAACATTTATTGTCACTATGACCTTTTGAGTTAGTCTTTTCTATTATACACGAGTGATTGTCTCACAAAATAAAATGCATTTTAGGGAGCCGAAAAGAGATAAAGTTAACTTTAACTTTTAAGAGCTCCAATTTTTAATTTTTTCCCAAAAAAAAGCTTTGCTTAAACCGACATCTAAAAGAAGTGTGTAGAAGACACATACATAAAAACTTTCGACAGAACTTATGACGCATCAAATAGCAAATTCAATTGCCGTTAGTTTCATCAGCTGTAATAATGGTGATAAACACTACCAACAAAAATCCATGCACATATATATTATTGGTGCCTTCATGCGTTGCTCTAAGAAACCATCGGAAAAATTCCGCCACTTTTTTTAGCAGCCCGCCCATAATGTTCATATTTATTGACATAGGACACACTCATGGAAACCGTATCATGGAATAACTTCTCCCTCTCTAAGGACTCCGCTACACAGATCCCAGAGAGCCAAGGAGCATAATTTAAAGCAAAATAAAGTGAGAAATTGAAGATACCGAGATTATTCCCCAAACGCCCCAGAATAGATGATTTGCAAGTGTATACTTTTCAATTTCTTGAAGTAACTGCTCCACTTCATTGTCACTGTACTGTTGACCTGCACTCAAGACCCACAATTTCATGCACACGACATGATAATTACAGTCCTTTAGGAGATGCATGGTTACACAGGTGATCAAATACAAGGGCATATTGATGATTGATCTCTACTCTTTGTTTAATTTGGAGCATACAACTTGATTAATCCAATTATGAGATAGATCATCAATATCAGTAAACTGAAGCAAACATCAATTTTTCTTTTAATGTTTCGTGGTAGAATGTCAATCAATAAATTTAAATGACAAAAGAACTACTATGCAATACAATCTTCTAACATCATAGAGTGATTTGGAGTAATCCATTACCAGAGCTACTCAAGTATGCCAGCACAAATCTTTGACGCTCCTCAAAATCTGTCAAGAGAACCATTGAAATAGAAGTCATTTTTCGCAGAAAATGATAAAATGAATGAAAACGAGTTAAATAAAATCCACATGGCCCAATACCAGGATATTTATTGTAGTCAAGGATATGAGGCTCTTCTGTATGATAGTTAGCAGCCATCTCACAGAAATGGTTGGCTATATCAAATGCTACTGGATTATAGCTAGCGTATTCATAGTCCTATTACAAAAAGGTGGCGTCAAATCATATTTGCTGACTATGACCTATTACAAAAAGGTGGCGTCAAATCATATTTGCTGACTATGGTCCATTGATCCCTTAAAAATATAACTAAGAATAAACCAGTTTCTCATACCTTTAGCCATATTTAAATAAATAAACAAAAACAAAGGAAAAGTACATGATGTATATCATCATTCACATTTTACAATCTCATATCATACATGTCATCTGTTAAATAGATTATAGAAGAGAGCATGAGTAATAAAGAAACAGTAACATTCATCAAGCTATAACTATGATCACCCAAAGTCTTGCACCTACATTTAAGATACCATCATCACTTGGTATTCCTTCATAGTGATCCTTTTCTTCCACTTTTCATCAAGGCTATGGTGGCATTTGTTTCATTTCAAGGTATATTGCATTCCTAGGAATATTATAACCGGGAATATAATTCGTCACTAAATTCAAAATACATATATTTCTACAATTCAAAATGATAATATAAAAAGTAAAAGTAGAAATTGAAGTTACAATTGAGTTTGAACATGACTTCCCATTTTCCTATGAGAATATAAAGTTTCCAGTTACCAACCCTCTGCTATGGAAAAAAATGAACAAGGCATTACTACATTCTTGGGCATGAACAATATTCAAGACTGGGAATAATTTTTTAAAACTCATAACAAATATCAAATATGGGAATATTACATTCTGAATTCACATTTGTAGGAATAATTTTTTAAACCAAGACACAAACACCCTTTTTTGGTGGGGAGTTGCAGGAGTTCTAGTCATAAAACATACTTAATCTTTTGAACAATTGCCCGTAACCTTGTGCAACTAGCCTTTTTGACAGGTACAATTCTTCCATAACTTTTGGTACATATCAGTAAACTGGGTCCACAAGACATTTTATAGTGCAAAAAAATTGCTACTACTGAGAAAAAAATCATTTTATGAACATATACAAAAAAAAAAAAATTGAAACATGTAATATTATATCATTTCCACCATAAACTAGCACAAAGAGAAACTCACTATGATGGTCACAGAATTGGTCTCTTCATCAAGCATTATGTTACCATATTGTAAATCATTGTGACAAAATCCTATCATTTGGTCTGGGCCTGATAGTTCCCTTTCCAACATGGTGATTTCTTTGTCTATTGTGTCCAAATAAAATGCTTCAACTTCTTTAGGGGATGATAAACGTTTGGCTTCACTAAGCCAATTTCTGAAACATTGGAACAAAAATATTTGAGAAATCACCTAGAAGTAACTAAAATATGGAAGTATTAATATTATTATTTAAATAAAATTTTAAAAGAGCCGGTCTCTTATTGGAGATTCTGGATCAGGAGTTCAAATAGCACATACCGCAATGTATCCCAAAGGTGGACTTGCTTTTCTCCAGGCATATCTAAATCATGAAAATCCTTCAATTTGGCCGCTATAAGAGCAGAAATGGATGGATCACGTAGATCAGATCCTGATAAAGTCTGATAAATTCACCATCAAATATGTGAGAACGTCAGGTTCTTAACGGTGTGCAGAGGTCAATAAAAAAAAAGGAACAATGCTTAACTTTTACAAATCATTTATATGGCAGGATAAATTATGAAAAGCGGATGTAGTTTAGAGAAGTTGTGCAATGCGTTCAATCTACAGTTTACATTCATGAACCGAATAACAACAGATTGCTCGAAGTTAGTTAGATGAGTACCATTATTAGGAGTAAAATTTATAAAAGAGATCAAATTACCCGTGCACGGATAAACTCTTCAACACGACCATTTGTAAATCGTCCTAGTAGACGAGGACCTTGCCCGTTCTTTGACATAAATTCAAATGTTTGAATCTCATGACTCCTATCAAAGAACACGTCCACACCCTCACCATAAATTCTAACAATAACCTTCCGTGACGTTTCTCCAGTCGAAGTTGGCCACTTTATCTGGAATACCTCATTCGTCATTGCTCCTTTGAGAGGGAACACCTGCAATGCATTTGCATCAATTACATCCTCCCATTGACTAGCCAATGACTTTAGTATCTCCTGTGCTTCTTCCGGAAGGCGATCTGCTTTGCACTCTACAGGGGTTTCAACTGCATTTTCTTTGCTGTTTCTTGTAGCATCTGCTTGGTTGCTTAATGCAGCATCTACAACGTTGCTTATAGGACTTTCTACACCACCAGCTTCGTCATTCATACCACTTTCTGATGCACCTGCTTCATTGTGCACAGAATTTTCTGCACCACCTGCTTCATTGTGCACAGAATTTTCTGCACCACCTGCTACGTGTTCCTCTGATGGAGTTTCTGCAACACCTGCCAGGTTGTTTACCATATTTCCTGCAATACCAACTTGTGCACTTGTAGGATTTCGTTCAACGTCTGTTCCGTCAGTTACAGGTCTTTCTGCCCCACCTGCTTGGTAGTTCTCAATATTTTCTGCATCCTCTAACTGATCGCTTACAGGATTTTCAGCACCACCTGTTGCATGGTCATTTACAGGATTTTCAGCACCAGCACCACCTGCTGCTTGGTCATTTACAGGCTTTTCAGCACCACCTGCTGCCTGGTCATTTACAGGCTTTTCAGTACCACCTGCTACCTCGTCGTTTACAGGATTCTCAGCACCACCTGCTGCCTGATAGGTTACAGGATTTTCAGAAAAACCATCCTTATCTTTTACAGGATCTTTTGTAGGACCTGTGGTGTGGTTTTCCTGGCTTTCTTTCCCACCTTCTGTTTTGCTCACAAGATCTTCAGCTGCACTCATTGTGATAACTTCCAAAACGTCGAGTACAGCAAAGACTCACTTAAAATGTTAAGTTTGCTTTATTTATGAATTCAAGACCTGAAAAAGTAGTTGAAAAAACAAACGTTTAAATCATCAAAATGATATCCAAGAAATTCTCCCTCCTTTATTTGTGAATAGATAGTTTGATAGAGATAAGATAAGAAAGGGAATGGAGGACTACAGAATTAATCATATAAGTGTTTCATTCAAAACAAAATCATGAAATGATCCGAGACTGATGTAAATCAGAAAATTAATCCCGAGATATTTTTTGCATTGACATTGGTAAAAGCGAGCAAGTATCTCATTTATTTTCCGTTTAGCAAAGATGTAAAAAATGCCTAAATTGTATAATAGCCACTCCAATGACATGATGCCATTCTTGTAAAAAAAACACCAGATTATGGAAAAATCAATATAAACTTCGGAAATTTTAAATCTGAAAATTGAGTAGATAAAAGGCACACATTCAACAACCAAAAATCTCAAGAAAGCCATACATCAAGCTGGTAAGCCAAAACTATCGAATTAGAGAAGTGTGTCGATTAATTTCTATCCTATTTCTTAGTGTTCAAACAAATTTTCTAACATTACATCATCCTTCTCAAATCCAACGAAGAACGCGAGAAACACACACAGAAACAAAACACTTCACATTCCCTAATTCCACAAACTAGGCTCTTTGTTTACGAAAATTCGAAAACACATCCGAAAAAATCGAAAGGTAATCACAAAAGCAAACACCAGACAGATTTCAAACGCCAGAAAACAGAGAAAATTTAGCGAAACACGCAGCACTGAATATAATTTCAATTACAATAGTTGACGATCATTAAAACACAAACCTGAACGAATAAATTAGGCACAGCATCGAATATAAAGAACGAATCAAAAGAAATGAAGATCACAAAACACGAACCTGAACGGAAAAACTGGAGCCGGACACAGCATTGAATATAAGGAAAAAATTAAAACAAAATTGAAGATTATGAAAAACACGAACCTGAACGGACAAAATTTGGCAGCGCATAAAAAGAATGCCAAGCATTGGAACGGAATATTCGGAGGAGAACCGCGAGGCGGCGGCCGGAGATATCACCGCCGGCGAAGACGTTGTTTGATGAAGAGAAAGGAAGATAGAGAGAGAAAGAGAGAGTAACGGTTGAAGTTTCGAGGGAAATGGGCTTTTATATATGAGAAAGTGAAGGGTTTCTAATTTCATTTCCACCGCCAATGAAACAAAAGGTGGTAGTGGCTGCTTCTGCATGCTACACATCAATTTCAATTTCGATTATTTTTTTATTAGGGTTAAAATTAGATTGTTTATTTCTATAATTAAGAATTCTAATTCTTCTTCCAAATATAAATTATTAAAAATTAAAAAGGGATGATTCAGTGTTTTTAACTGGTTAAAAAAAAATTGTAATATTCTTTATTTAATCAATTTCAGTAAAGCAAGTGGAAAAAAATAGTAAAAGTGTTTGGAGGTTCGTGAGACCTAATTATTATTAAAGGTTACAATCCAGACGAGAATATTTACCTGTTAGATTCGAAGGATATTCCTTGGTAATGAATAAACTATATTCTTTAATTAAAAAAACTAAATTTGTAATCAATTTTAATTAATAAAAACGTGGTAAAATAACGTAAAAGAGTGTGGTTAATATTCCACCCATTAAACTTGATATTAAAGTTCATTCAAACCACCTGACTCAATTATCAATCTTTTATTTCAATACAAAAAATATTATCTACATTTTATCATGTGTTCTTTATCATCTTTTCCCTTTAATTGTTATAAGTTCAACATGATTAGTTTTTTAAATTTTGATTGGAGATTAAATTTGAATTGTTAGAAAAAGTTAAGTCATAAAATTTTCAAAAGATTCTTTTACAATTTTATCATGACATTAAACTCGATAGCCAAAACTAAATTGCCCATTTTTTATCAAAATAGATCAATTCATTAAAAAAAGTTGTTAAAATTAAGTTAAACTAAACAATTTTAATTAATTTTTTCTGTATTATTATATTTCTAAAATGAAACAGTTCTATGTGCCAACTCTCCTATTCTTTAATTAAACTAAAATTGGGTTACATAAAAAATCACTACGTTTGGGATAATCTACAATGATGCATTATTTAAAATTCTAAATCAACCTTTTTGTGGAGGTCGCGTTGTAATCTCTATATCTAATTTTTATTCGTAATGATAAATTAAATTTGAAAAATTAATACATAATTATTATTATTATTATTATTATATATTATTTTAAATTCATATACTTTTGAATTAAAAAAAATTGAGACAGATGTTTAATAAATTAAAAATTAAAAAAAAATGCATTATACTACTTTTTTGTTAATAACATGTTAAAACTAAAGAAAAGTATGCTACAACAAACTTTAAAGAACAAAGAAGAATAAATAACCTCAAATAGCTCAAATTAATTTTAATTAGTATATTTTTCATTACGAAAAGTTCTTAAAATTATTCCACCAAATCTACTTCAAATGACTAATGAATTTATTTTTAATAGGTGTGATATTTTTTAAATATCTTTCAAATTCACTTTGATGACCATTAATTATTAGTGTGAGACTATCATAATTAAATATTGATTATCACTCTTGTATAATTTATTGTTCCTCTATAACAATTATATTATGCAATTTGGCGTATTATAAGTTTTTTATTATTGTTATTTTTAAGCAACTTCTTATTGTAGCAATATATCAATTTGGATCTAATATGTAAGTTTCAACAATATTTTATTTGTTATTTGTATTTTTTTTTTAATTTTGATCTCATTTGATCTATTTAACATTGATATTGATTCATTTTTAAAATTTATTAATGTGATAAGATGGAATAAACTTGTTAGACTTACATATTTGTAGTTAGATTGACATTTCAAAATGAGACATGTATAGTGATAGGAAAAGTTTCTATCAACAACTTGAAAATTTATAACATATATTTTACTCATTACATTTTTATTTGGACTTCATGTTTACTCGTCACAACTTATGTAACACTCGGTCAAACTTGAACACAATAGCATCAAATTTTTTTGATTTACCTTTTGATTGTGTTAAAGATTTATATTCTAATTGTTGTTCCACGAATGATTACTAGAATATTATATAATACTTTTCTAATATATTTTTTTTATATTATTCTACACCTACAATCTTATTAATTTATTGGCTAAGCCATGCTTATGGGAAAAGATTTTTTGTCTATAGAAAATTTGATTTTTTTTTATTTTTGTTGCCATTATTCTTCCGTTTGTTTACATATATGATACCCAAGCATTAAAGTTTTATAACATTTTTAATTATTTAATTTTATTTTAAATTGCACTATATCACCATTTCACAATGGAAAAGTATATTTTGTAAACTAAACTTTATACACCTAAATTTCATGTAATTATTAGAGATTACACATGAATTAGGGATAAAAGATTTTAAACTTTGTAGGTGAGTGCAAACCTGACATTACAGTTTTATAAAGTTAAATTAGATTTAAAGTTCACTTGTTAAGATAACCTTAATTGTACATCTAATTAGGATTCAACATAATCTAATGACACATTAATCAAAATTTAAATACTAATTAACCTATACTCATCAACATGCAAAACTAATAATGAGACATCAAAACTCTCCTTTTTCCATTAAGAAACAACAATAGAAAATGGAGGAAGGAAGCAAAAGAATAAGGAATAGTGTAAAGAAAAAATAAAAAAGAAAGAAAACAAATTATTGCATAAAAAGTTGGAATTTTCATCAAACTTCCTATTAATCTTTTTTTTTTCTCAATTGAAACTAAGTCAAGATAAAATATAAAATGAGTTTCTTCTTTGTAGAGGGTATATAGTAAAATGAAAGGTAACAAAATATCTTCACATCCAATAATGTAGAACGTTTTGGGTATAATGGTCAACAGGTGGCATAAATAGGTGAGTCTTATAATTTCATACTGCAAACAACCAATTCCATAAGTACAATGAAAGAAATAACTATTTGTATACAGAAACCCAATATCTTCAACAACCAACATCTATCTGTTAATATCATATACCAGAACATTTATTAAAAGGATAATTGATTAAAATTTTGTCTCTCAATATATAGTTATTATTAAGAGGGGAAAAATAAATTTATAAATAAGTAATTTCTCAAAAGATAAAACAACTTCTATTTTGACTAAAAGTGATAACAAGTGAAGAGTTACTTTCATGCATGAAGGATTATCTTGATAATGATTGTTTATGTTTTTTCTTATGGTTACATGAAAATTTGACTTTGTTTGGATAAAACTTGGTAAGCACCTAAATTGCAATTTTTGAAAAAAAAAATGTTTTTCTATATTTTTGATTTCAATCTTCCATGCACTACTCTTAATACAAAGGACATTATAACCAATTTTTTATAGAATTTATTAATGTAATTATTATAGATCCCACACAAATTAGGGATAAGATTTTTCAATGATATTTTATAAGTGAATGCAAACCTGACATTACAAATCACTTTTATAAAGTTAAATTAGAATTAAAATTTACTTCTTCTTAAGATAACCTTAATTTCACATTTCATTACCATTCAACATTATTTAATGACACATTAAGCCTACACTCATTCACATGCAAAACTAATAATGAGATATCAAAACCTTCCTTTTTCCATTAGGAAACAATAATAGAAAATGGAAAAGGGAATAAAAGGAAGGAAGCAAAAGAAGAAAGAATTATGTGAAGAAAAAATAAAAAAAAATGAATAAAAGGTTAGAATTTCCATAAACTTCTTCTTAATCTCTTCTTCTCTCAACTGCAACTAAATCAAGATTAAATAGATTTCTTCTTTGTGGATTCTAAGACTTAGGGTTAGGGATTTTGGTTATTGTCCCCTCCCAAGGCTGAAGGGAGAAGTACATATAGTAAAATGAGTAGAGAAAGAAAAATCTTCACATCCAACAATTGACTGTATGTTTTGGACATATCACATAAGTGTGTTTTGTGCATAAGGATCAATATTGACATTATCACATAAGTAGGTGGCCATTATAATCTCGGATTACACACAATCAACCTCTTAAGTAAATACAAATAACTATTTACATGGAGAAACCCAATATCTTCAACAACCAACTTTGGACATATCACATAAGTAATGTGTTTTGGGCATAATACCCAATATCTTCACCAACCAACTTTGGACATATCACATATAAGTGGTGTGTTTTGGGCATAATGATCAATACTGACATTATCATAAGTAAGTGGGTCTTATAATTTCAGACTGCAAACAACCAACCTCCTAAGTAAATACTAATAACTATCTGTATCCAGAAACCCAATATATTCAACAACCAACTTTGGACATATCACATAAGTGGTGTGTTTTGGGCCATAATACCTAATATCTTCAACAACCAACTTTGGACATATCACATAAGTGGTGTGTTTTGGACATAATACCTAATATCTTCAACAACCAACTTTGGACATATCACATAAGTGGTGTGTTTTGGGCATAATTATCACATAAGTGGGCCTTATAATTTCGGGCAGCAAACAACCAACCTCCTAAGTAAAGACTAAATCTTCCTGCACCTCCATAATTTTGCATATTTCCATTTTAGTCCTGAGGAAAAAGACGAAAATACCCTTCAACAAATTCAATTTTTTTTTACGGTTCGTACAAATAGTAATACAATTAAAAAATATTTTTTTTTCTTTTTAGGATTGTACAAACCGTAATGCAATTAAAAAATATTATTATTGCAGAAATTATTTTTCTGCACCTTTTACATTGTGGGGTTGTACAAACCGTAAAGCCCGTAATGCATTTAAAAAAAATTAATTTAATATGTGTTGTCACCATAACACTACTCAATCACTCAATCACTCAATCATGTAATTAAATGAAGAGTCTATTTTGCTTGTTAGGCTTGTTCTCATTCCAAATTCTAACCGATTTTAAATGAAGAGTCTATTGTGCTCCCTATACCAATTATATAAAGAGTATTGGTGTTGCTCCTTCTCATTCCAAATTCTAACCTCACTCTAAATGAAGAGTCTATTGTGTTCCCCTATATCAATTAAATAAAGAGTATTGTTGCTGCTATAAAAAAAGAGTATATTAGATTGCTATAAAAAAAGAGTATATTAGATTGTTATGCTGAAACATTCACTCTTCTTTCTTGATTGGTTTCATTTCAAATTCCCTTAAAATAAAACTAAACTAATTAAATTAAGGCAAATGAAGAGTCTTTGTAAGTTTACTTATTGATTGTAACTAAAAAAAGGTGTGACTTATAGAGACTAAACTAAACTAAAATTAAAAATAAATTAAAATAAAACTAAATTAATTTATTTTAATTTATTTTATTTTATTTTAATTGAATTTGAAAAAAGGTGTGACTTAGGGAGACTAGACTAGACTAAACTAAAATTAAATTAAAATAAAACTAAACTAATTTAATTTATTTTATTTTATTTTAATTGAATTTGAAATGAAATCCAATCCAGAGATGAACTTACATATACTCCTCAATTGCCTTAATTTTACTCTTCATTTGCCTTAATTTAATTAGTAGTGAATGTTTCAACATAAAAATTTAAAATTTAACAGACTCTTTATTTAGAACAGCAAAATAGACTCTTTATTTAATGAGTATAGAGGAACAAAATCGACTCTTCATTTAAAATGGAATTGGAACTTAAAATGACAAAAAAAAAAGACTCTTTGGGTAGGTAGTGTTACAGACGTAACACATTAAGTTAACTTTTTTTAAATGCATTATGGGTTGTACAAACGGTAATGCAAAAAATTTATAAATACATTATACAACAATACATTTTAAGAAAATTATACTTGCTGGTTTGTACAACCCGTAAAAAGAAAAAATTGAATCTGTCTAAGGATATTTTCTTCTTTTCCTATGGGTTAAAATGGAAATATGTAAAGTTATGGAGGTTGCAGGAAGTCAATATGGAGGTGGAGTAAAAATCAGTCCTACTAATAATTATTTGTATCCAGAAACCCAATATCTTCAACAACTAACTTTGGACATATCAGATGTGTTTTTGACATAATGATCAATACTGACATTATCACATAGGTAGGTGGGTCTTATAATTTCAGATTGCAAACAACCAACTTCCTAAGTAAATACTAATAACTATTTGTATCCAGAAACCCAATATCTTCAATCACCAACTTTGGACATATCACATAAGTGGTATGTTTTGGGCACACGGATCAATACTGACATTATCATATGGTCTTATAATTTCGGACTGCAAACAACCAACCTCCTAAGTAAATACAAATAACTATTTGTATCCAAAAATCCAATATCTTGTAATATACAAATAACTATTTATATCCAGAAATCCAATATCTTCACCAACCAATATCTATAAGTTATTATCATATAACAGAACATTTATCGAAACATGATTGATTAAAATCTTGCCTCTTAATATGGTTATTAAGAGGAAAAAATAAAGTTGTAAATAAATAATTTCTCAAAGATAAAACAACTTCTATTCTAACTAAATAAATAAAGTTGTATTGAGGTTTTACAAACCACAATACATTTAGAAAAAATGTTGCAAAAAAAAATAATTACGGGTTGTACAATCCGTAATGATAATATCTTTTAGTTGCATTACGGTTTGTACAATTCGTAAAAAAAAATTGAATCTGTCAAAGGGTATTTTCGTCTTTTTGTAGGGGCTAAAATGGAAATATGTAAAGTTATGGAGGTGCAGGAAGTCAATATGGAGGTGGAGGAAGAATCAGTCCTACTAATAACTATTTGTATCCATAAACTCAATATCTTCAACAACCAACTTTGGACATACCCAATATCTTCAACAACAAACTTTGTACGTGTTTTGACATTATCACATAGGTAAGTGGGCCTTATAATTTCGGACTGCAAACAACCAAACTCTTAAGTAAATACTAATAACTATTTGTATTCAGAAACCGAATATCTTCAATCACCAACCTTGGACATATCACATAAGTGGTGTGTTTTTGGCATACGAATCAATACTGACATTATCACATAAGTAAGTCTTATAATTTGGGACTGCAAACAACCAAGCTCCTAAGTAAATACAAATAACTATTTGTATCCAGAAATTTAATATCTTCAACAACCAATATCTATAAGTTATTATCAGATACCAGAACATTTACTCAAACATAATTGATTAAAATTTTGCCTCTTAATATGGTTATTAAGAGGAAAAAATAAAGTTGTAAATAAATAATTTCTCAAAGATAAAACAACTTCTATTCTAACTAAATAAATAAAATTGTATTGAGGTTTTACAAACCACAATACATCTAGAAAAAATGTTGCAAAAAAAATAATTACGGGTTGTACAATCCGTAATGATAATATCTTTTAGTTGCATTACGGTTTGTACAATCCGTAAAAAAAAATTGAATATGTCAAAGGGTATTTTCGTCTTTTCGTAGGGGCTAAAATGGAAATATGTAAAGTTATGGAGGTGTAGGAAGTCAATATGGAGGTGGTGGAAGAATCAGTTCTACTAATAACTATTTGTATCCAAAAACTCAATATCTTCAACAACCAACTTTGGACATCATGTGTGTTTTGGACATAATACCCAATATCTTCAACAACAAACTTTGTACGTGTTTTGACATTATCACATAGGTAAGTGGGCCTTATAATTTCGGATTGCAAACAAGCAACCTCCTAAGTAAATACTAATAACTATTTGTATTCAGAAACCGAATATCTTCAATCACCAACCTTGGACATATCACATAAGTGGTGTGTTTTGGGCATACAAATCAATACTGACATTATCACATAAGTAAGTCTTATAATTTGGGACTGCAAACAACCAAGCTCCTAAGTAAATACAAATAACTATTTGTATCCAGAAATCTAATATCTTCAACAACCAATATCTATAAGTTATTATCAGATACAAGAACATTTACTCAAACATAATTGATTAAAACTTTGCCTTTTAATATGGTTATTAAGAGGAAAAAATAAAGTTGTAAATAAATAATTTTTCAAACATAAAACAACTACTATTCTAACTAAATAACCTCTCTGGCTAGAAGAGTTACCTTTATAAATGAATGATTCTCTTGATTGTCTATGTTTTTTCTTATGTTTACATGAGAATTGGACTTTCTTTGGGTAAAATTTGATAAGCACCTAAATTGCAATGTTTTGAAAAAAAAAAAATGTTTTTCTATATTTTTTGATTTCAATCTTTCCATGTACGACTCTTAATACAAAGATACCATACCCAAGATTTCATAGAATTTATGATTTATTTTGTCCAGGTTTTAATATCCCAAACCAAAATTATAGTGGCTGTTTTCACAAAGTGCTGTGGATAATTCCAATTGTTTTGTTTGTAATTTTCAATCTATAAAGATGGATTTTGATAAGAACTAGTAGAAACTAGACTCAGACTGAAACAATTTTTTTTTCTAAATAAATGTGAGAAAATGTCAAATAGAGGTTTATCCATGACATGCAAAGTAATGGTGTGTTGTTAAAACATGTCTGGAGAAATTTTTCTTATAATTCTCTTCAAAATATGTTTTTTTTTTCCTTAACGTAAGAAAATTCTTATTTTACTTAAAATGGGATCTGTCATGTCATATTATTTTCATATCAACTTATTGGCAAATTTTTAGGAGTTTCGTTCGGGTAAACACTCCCACTTCCATAATCTTTATTTACATTTCAGCTACTGATAAAAAATAATTTAATTATTCTCATTTCTTTTACTCTTTTTCTTATTAAGCACTGTTTTTTTAAAGAAGTAACGTTCCAAAAATATTAAAAAAATCTTATTACCACGTGAATTATAATTTTTTAAAATATAACTATTTTTTTTTTATAAATGAAGGGAAGATAAAAAAAAAAAGTAAAATATGAGGGTTTTATTATAATGGAATGTCAATGTCACAGTGTCCGAAGCCATTTAATTTTTCCCGCGAAATGCGCTTCCGATCACGCAATCCAATTCAAGTCTCACTCTCTCAATTAAACCCTCTCTTCCCATTCCTCTTCCAAATCAAACCAACCAAACTTTCCCTAATTGTCTCTCTCATGTTCACAGCCTCTCCGTCACCCTCCGCCGCCGTCACCACCACCACCGCCGCCGTCGGTCTCGGCTACGGCATTGCCATCGCCGTCAGCATCCTCGTCCTCATCTCCTCCATCATGCTCGCCTCCTACTTCTGCGTCCGCTTAAAATCAAACTCGCCTCGCTCTCGCTCTCGCAACAACACTTATTACGACCAAACGGAACAAAATAACAACATTCACAACTCCGGCGGGCCCGGGCCCGTCGTCCTGGGCCTGGAAAAGCCCGCCATCGAGGCCTATCCGAAGATCGTGGTCGGAGAGAGCGTCCGCCTCCCCTGGCCCAACGACAGCGGCGCCTGTGCCATCTGCCTCTGCGAGTACCTTCCCAAGGACACCGTCCGCTGCGTTCCGAGCTGCCACCACTGCTTCCACGCGGACTGCGTGGACGCGTGGCTGAAGATGAGCGCCACGTGTCCGCTCTGCCGGAACTCTCCGGCGCCTTCGCCGTCACCGTCACCGACGCCGCTGTCGGAGCTCGTTCCGCTGGCTTTCCACGCCAGGTGATTCAGTAGTACTCTCGTCTTCGATTGTATAACTAACTGTTTTGTGTTTTCAGCGAAACTGTGAGGAAAGAAAGGTTAAATTTTCATTATGTCAACAACACAAAACCATAAGCATAGATTCTGGATTCTAATTTGGATCAGATGTGATGTGATGGAATCAGCAACAATTTTTAGTGTATATATTTAGTTATATAATAATATGTTTATTAATATAATTAATTTTTTTATTTTTAGTTATTTTTAAAATTCAACTGACTAATTTACAATAAAAATTATGTATAATTTAAATTATTTATATTATAATTATATTTTATGAACATAATTTTTTATAAACTTTAATAAAATATTACCATTATATCATTATATAAAAAAATATCATTCAATAAAATTTGTTTGTGTCATCTTTTAATTGGATAATTTTATCTTTTAATAAACATTTTAAAATACTAAATAATTTATTTGGAAAATAATAGTCACATAACTTTTAATATAATTTTTATAAATTATATATAAATTAGATTATTTTGTATCTTTTAATTAATTATTCATAAAAATAATAAAATTATATGTATTTAATGTAAACACGTGTATATTTTTTTTCAGTGATGAGTCTTAATTACATAATTTATCAAAAAGTAATTTATTTAGTTAATAACAATACATTTATAGTAAGTTTTATGTTTTTTCAAATGATCTTTATTATTAATATTATTTTATTTTCTTCTCATTTCTTTGTAAATAAACTCATCCACCCATACTAATTAGGTACATTTTACTCTCAAATTATCAATAAAGGAACATTAAAAATTGAAACTTAAAAAAGAATAAATATCACTTTTTCTTTGAGACTTGTAAATTTGTTTTTTTATCTTTGATTTCTTGATCATTGTCTTAATGTTAGGGTAAGCAAGGTGAATATATTTACTTAATACGAATAATATTATTTATTTTTAATATTAATAATTAAAATTCAAAATATACGATATTTTAAAGTAATCTTATAATTGTTAAATAAATTTTAATTTTGATCATGTATTGTGATCAAGATCTATCTAAAGTTTATAAATTTTCTAAATGAAAATTGAGTGTTCAATTGATTTACTTTTTCTTTCCTTTTATATCCAAGAATTTTTAAAAAAACTATTATAGAAATAAATTCAAACGCAATTTTTTTTTCATTCATTTTCTTTTAGTTTCTAATATTTTTAAATAACCTTTTTTCACTGCACTTTTCCTCTTATTTTTTTTTTTCTTTTTACTCCTTAATCCAATCGCAAGCAATGAAAAGTTAATAAATTGAGTTTAGCTGGACATCTAACATTTGAAAATTGTAATATATTATTTCTTCTCATACTATGATTTACAGTATTATTTGAATAATCTTCTTGAATAAACTAAATAAGTATTACGACAGATGAAAATTAATTTATTTGAGTCAATAATGAATGATTAAAAGTTTCATCTAATATTTATTTAAAAATATTCAAGGGTTTAATATTTGTTTGATAATTTTAGAACGAAGAATATCATGACAAGTTTTGGAGAAATATTAGAAACAGGAGGAAATAAATTCTTAGATGATATATTCATGACAAGAAAAAACGATTTACGTTGAAAAAAAAACTTGCATGAAACGTACGTAAAAAAAATCCTTTAAATAAAGTAAGTTTATTTCATTTATACATTTAAAAATAGTGTGAGATCATTCCGAGTCTTAATCAATCATTTGATAATAATTAATTAATTAATTTATAGAGTGGCAAAACAATAAACTTATAACCCTTTTTATTAATAACAAAAATATTCTTTAATTATTGTTCATGAGATGAAAAATTTAATGCAAGAATAAGCTTAATTAATTTCTTTTATTATATTGCAAATTTTCTAACTGTAATTTAGTGAATTATGTTTCTATGATTACCTAAGTGATTTATTCTTTTATTATCTCTTACAAATTAACTATTAAAAATTTTAATCTAATTGGAACTAAATTACATAACTAGAATTTAAATTAATATTACACATCACCTTATATATAAGAATATTATATATAAAAATATTATATTTAGCAATTGTTTGGATCGAGCGCAGATTTGTCACGACAAATAATAAGAAATAAGAAAGGGACTCACGATAATGAGGCAAATTTATTTTTGTAAACTTTATGTGCTTTTTGGGAAGATTTGGGAGGGGGAAGGAGTTTGGGTTTTTTCAAACGTTTTGTATAATTTATTTAATCATTTATATATTAATATTAATATTTATATAATACTAAAATAAATATAATTATAATAATAATAATTATTAATAATATTAGTTTTTAATAAGATTATAAAAATAATAATAAAAGTAATAATAATAAAATTTAAAAAATTCTAATAATAATTAAAATAAATTTATTAAAAAATAATTTAATTATATAATATATCATAATAATATGAATAATTACTAAATAATAATAATTTAATACAATTATAAAATAATAATATTAATATTAATAAAAAAATATTAATAGAATTTTTAATAATATTGGAAATAAATAAAATAATATTATTAATAATAATAATAATTTAATTTTTATTTTTAAATAATTAATAATTTTATAACTTTATCAAGAAAAATAATAATTTATTAATCACAAAAAACAAATTAATTATTTTTTATTTTAAATTAATTTAAATTACAATTTCATCTACTAAAAATTTATTTTATTAATTACAAATATCATATCATTCACACACTTTTATAAATTTTTCATTCAAATCTTACTACCTTTCCTTTAATCCAAATAATTAAACTTTCCAAACACTTTCATCTCAAATATACTTTCTCAAATCCACTCTCTCATCCAAACATACCCTTAGAGACAATTTTTTTTAAAAAGAATAACAAATTAAAAAAAGAAGAAAACTTAAAAAATCAACAACCCAATCTTCAAAATATTTAAGAGAAAGAGACAATTATCGTTTATTTTTTAATATGTATTTAGAAATAGTTTGAATACAAATAAATGATGTCTTCTCTGCTAAACAATTCTCGGTAATGATAAATATTACATTTTTAAAATTACCATAAAATGTAAATTTAAAAAATAATATAATGACATTTAAAGGACTATGGTCATTTTTATTAACTTGGATGAAGCCAATTGGTATTATCTTTATTATTTTGTCCAAAAACCTTTTTTAAAAGTCACTTCTAAGTGAAGTTAAAAATCCTTTATAAAGTAATAAATGTAAGTTTTATATTTTATTTCAAAGAATTCTAACAACGCTAGATTGTGTCTATACTGATTTTTAAATTTTTTTAATTAAGTATTTTAACACTCAAAAAATCTAATCCGAAGATAATATCTATTGAACAAATGAATTTTAACAATAAATATAACTAAAAAGTAAAATGCCTTTTTGTAACATACCAAGTATAAAATTAAGGATTCTAGTAATCATAATTAAAATTCATTAGTATAAGATAATAATTAGTATTCCTATTAAGAATTCTACTAAAATATAATTACAAAATATTTTTAAATTGTTTTTAAATTCAGTTTATGTTTAATAACACAGCTCATCCCAAATGATCTTTTACATATCCATCTATAACACTATCTCATAACACAAGCACAAGGAAAGGGTAAGCTAGCCAATTTTAATAATTCAAAAATTATAATTCAAGTACAAAGATGAAAAAAGAAACATAATAGAAGACGCTCACACACTACAGACTTGAGTCTACTTCTGTAAGACTCGTGCATTAAATAGACCCCGAGATATGCACCTGTTATACATCTCCAAACTGTGAAATCACACAGCCTCAAAACAAATTAATCATCAATCATGTATAACAGGGTTAGTCCTCCTGAGATTTTGCTGACCAACTATGTTTTAAGCTGCAATCACCCAGTTTATACCTCTTTAGAGTCATAATAGATCTTTAGACAATGCACTTCCTAACTAACCCAGTGATGAAGAAAGATGGGGGAAGGACAGTCTTGATATTCAGTTTGGAAAAATGATATTTTTGGAAAAGGATATTGACGCTACACTCAAAAAATATGAGAAGGTGGGTGATAAGTCAACGATTGATCGTCACAGGATATCTTGATAAGATCATATTTGAGTTTTTGTAAATCAAAACACCGTAAATTTATCTCAAAAAGAGAAAAACTCAATTTTATTTCAAAAATTCATATGTCCATTACATTTTTTATTATAGGCCAAATTACTTAAAACTTCTAGACCTTCTAGATTTTTCTAGAGATTAATTAGTAATTAATCTTCATTAATATTGTCTTTAATTTCCATTGAATATATCATTATTAAGAATATGAATTACTTAATTAAAATACATAATAAAAATTACAATATTTTTTTTTTCTCAAAACGCTTAAGATTTGACCAACTTCATCAATATATATATATATTGAAAACACTATGCCTATACTCATAACATAGATCTATACTCATGTATTCACTCACTTTTCATCTCAAAACTGAAAGAAAATCACTAAACCATCAATATTATTAAACTTAAATTATCAATTAATTTGTATTACAAAAGAATCAAACAATCAAAAACAGAAAGCCCAACAAATTTTTTTTTAAGGGTTTAACTTGAGCGAAATTTTTTAGCTTGAGCGAGAGTCCTTTCTCGCTTGAGCGAAAATCATCTCGCTTAAGGAAAAATAGTCCAAAGAGCACTCCCGTTCCAGGCCATTCTCGCTTGAGTGAAATTACTCTCGCCTGTGTGAGAATACTTCCTCGCCCGAGCGAAGGATTTCTCGTCTGAGCGAAAACACTTCAGAGAGAACATTTACTCTAGGGCCTTTTCTCACCTGGGAGAAAACAGTCTAGAGATCACACTTGCTCTAGGGGTTTTCTCGCCTGGGCAAATTTGCTTTCTCGTTTGGGCGAGAGACCTCTTGCATGGGCGAAAATAGTCTAGAGAGCACACTTGCTTCTCAAAACCATTCTCGCCTAAGCCAATTATGCAGAAAACAACAACATATCAAACAATTCATGCATTTTCACATAGTCACATCATACATGCAAGAATCAAATGAATATCAAAATTTAAAATTTCAATTTCAGACATGCAGAGAAACTTCACATATATATTTCATACATACTAACCTATCAAATCCTAACCTATAATCACACCAAATAAGACAAAATATAGGTCAACTGCCCTTACTTGAATTGCAGTGGAAGTTCACAGCTTCAACAACCTAAAATCCTCAAGAACTCGAATATGCATCAAAGGATCTCTGATCAACGATCAGACTAATACACTGAGAAACTGAGCTCGCAGAGGCACCTTCTATTGGCTCAGAGGCCACATGCAAGATCAGAAGGCAGAGGGAAAACGAAAACCTAAATCTGGCTCTAACGGAAAAGGACAGAAAACGAACTCACTCTAATGGAGATTTTGATCAATTAAACTTGTTCCGTTCTCCGTCACCAGTCTAACGATAGACTTCACTTGAGAAACTGATAAAAGATGGACTAAGAAACTTAGAAAGAAGTGAGAGAAAAGAAAAGTTAGGGGGTTTTAGAGACATGTGTGAGACTTGTTTAATAACTTTTCTCATAAATACTCATTTTTAGTTTAATAATAAAATAATCATATGCTCATTCTACTTTCACCACTTTTATTAAATGGACAATGTTTTAGACTGTTACATCTTTTATTTTTTTTATTTATGATATCATATTAAAATATATTCTTATCTTCACATTTTCTTGGTAAAATTAATTTATAGTTGCATTTAAAAAAAATTAAATTTTAATAAAAACATACAGTCTAGTGATAACATATTTAATATAATAAAAGAGACGTTATAACAAGATTAATCTTATTTTTAGTTGTAAAATATATTCTTAATTATTACATTACGTGATTTCACTAAGTCATTTAAAATAACATTAAAAAACAACTGATCTTTTATAATTAAATTAATTATTTAAATAAATATTTACAATGACTCTAAATGGAAGGAATGCATTTGAAATAATAAAAGTGTTTATCACATAATGTTAAAATAAAAAAAAAAACATATATTATTTGTAATAGCTTTATTTTTTTTATATTGAACAAAATAATAAAAAAGGAAACACAACTTTCTAAATGTAGATGCAAGAAACAATAATAAACCAGATTCTACTAATTCTTCATAGCAAAATTAAAGAAAAGCAATACCATAATTATTCTAATATCAAGATAAAAATGGTCCTACAAGTGTGATTTTTCAAAGCAACTACAAATGCAAGATATAGACTAATATAAAGAAAATATCCTAACACGAAACTAAAATTCTTGTTTTCCTTAAAAAAATATGTTTTTCTCCTTTCTAATATTTATATCTTTGGTATATAATACTTTGACCACTAAAAATTATAATTTTTGGCATATTCTAATCCTCCATTACAATTAATAAGAATATTTTGATCATTTCAAGTTGCAAATTTTCATAAAATAATTCAGTTTTGTTTTCTTTATGTTTTATGATATTGATATTGCAATTTATTTATGTAAATATTTTTTTATAACATTTATAGAAGTGGATAAAAAAATTATTACGGAAATAGACATTTTGAAATGACAATAATTTTTTTATAACATTTATAGAAGTGGATAAAAAAGTTATTACGGAAATAGAGATTTTGAAATAACAAAATCGTTTCCCACTACACGATTTCTATTCAGAATGATTTTAAACAATTTTTTAAATTAAAATTATGCCACGTTTTCAATATAACATATAGTTTGTTTTAAACATGACATAAATTATTTTATTTAATTTAATAAAATTTGTGTCACGTCTAACGTGAAATCTAAAGTTTTGCTATAATCATAATAGGATATGAAAAACTACATCATAGATATTTAAATAAACTAAAACAATAAAATTTTAATTTTTTACAAACATTTTTATATTTTAAAAATTATATTTTTTGCCACATTTACGCAAACCTAATGCAAAATATTATAGTTTTACTTGAATATTGATCAAGCTTTTGTGCAGTTGTATCCCATTTATTTAAAAAAAAATATACATTTCTTACAAGTTTTATTAATAAAATTTCTTATTAGGGTGCTAACGTGAATTAAAACCATTTCATACGAGCTATGATTGTAAGTTAAGTTAAAAATGAATTCATTTAATTAACTTCATTCTATCAGTAAAAATAATTAACTCAACTCAGACAATAGTGAATTAGATATATTAACTTTCTAAATATAAAAAATATAAATAATAATAATAATAATTTTTTTTATTAAGTGAACTAAGTTAATTTTAAACTTAATAGAAGATTTTTTAAAAATCGTTAATATATTTTGAGTTAAACTCAAGGTGAGTCTAATTAACTAATTACTACTTATTTCTCCTTTATTTACTTATGTATAAAATTATTATCTGTTCATATGCTTAATTTTGATCATTGTTTGTGATAAATTGACAATAGTTAATGAAAGGAATTAAAATTATTTTTACGATTTTACACTAAAAATAAACATATTGTCTTTTGGTGAATAAATAAACATATTAACACCGAAATGAAGGAGAAACACAGAGGCTCTGAGTCGCTCTTGGTGCTTTCAATTTGAGGCACATTCCTGCGTGCGAATTTGCTGGTTGAGGAACACGCCATTGAAGGTCATTCTAGCTTTTTTCAACGTTCCACACAAGGGCAGGTAAAAGGGTGATTGTTAGTACTTTTGCTTTCACTTGCGTCTTGTGATTATTATCTTCAAAGACAGTCTCTTTTTTTGGATTTGATAGATTGGTTAAAGGCTCAGAGTTATAGATTGGTTTAAGGGGAAAATGGGTATTTTTCTTTTGCGCATTGTGTGACAAGATCGTGACTTTGTGTTTTGGGCACCAGCTGTTTGATAAAATGTTTGACTGTCACTTGCAATAAGTCATTGCTTTAGTGGGAAGAAAGTTTGTTTGCGGTGCGAATTCCGGTGTGGTTAGGGTTGTTTTTTGTTGGTAATTTTTTTTGTCGGGTAAAATGTTTAGCTATGATCAGTGCATATGTGGTATTTAGTTTATTGCCTAAGTTTGTGAGCTGTCCCTTTTTCCATCCTGCTTTCTGGTTTGTGTTATTTTGTGATGCATTCTCTTAGTTTGCAGTTTTTGTTGTATGTTTAAAGGCTATTGATTTGACTTTTGGCTGTAATATAAGGCCGGTTTCATGTTTTGGTATGTAGCATGAACTTTCGTTTCACTGGTAGTAGCTTGGGTTTCATTTCATGCGATTTGGCTTTATTTGGATCTGTAATGGTTATGTAACATTGTATTTTGTTCTATTTTGGTTCTCCTAAGGTTTGAATCTGTTGCCATTGGAAATTAACACTTCTTTTTTGTCAGTGAAAGATTAGAGTAGAAAAAAATGATTAGACGAAGGTTATCTGCGCTCTCAACGTCAATCATCAGAAGCTCAAATCATAGCAAACCCATTCTCAGATACCCATCTATCCAATTTCAACCCTTTCAGCTCCCTCATTCTCCCAATGCTCATCGAACAATTAGTCGTAATGAATTTCCAGAATTTCAAGGTTTTAGAGCGTACAGTCTTCTGAGCTTGAATGATTTGAGAGATAAGGTTCCCAGGAAACAGCCCATAAGGAAGGGGCGTGGGATTGGGTCTGGAAAGGGTAAGACTGCTGGGAGGGGTCACAAGGGTCAGAGAGCCAGAAAAGGTATAAAACTGGGTTTTGAAGGAGGCCAGACCCCTCTTCGCAGAAGGGTACCCAAACGTGGGTTCAAGAACCCATTTAGCCTCACTTTTCAGGTATGTTTTCATCTTTATATTTCTCATTTTATTTTTGTCTAATGCATAACATCAGGAAAACCAAAATTGCATGCTTTCTTTTGGTGTGCTCAAATTCTTTTTTACGGATTCAATTCTGAAGTATTAAACTTGGACTATTGCCAAGGCTACCTAGATTTTCTATGCGTCCAGTGAAATTAACGAACCTGATAAAATTGATTCATGGACCAAATTTAGTTGGTCAAGGTTGTTTTTGTTTCTCTGGCATGCATTATTTCCTATAAATTATAATTTTTATACTTGCTGAATAGGGAGAAAAATGAAAATGACAGTTTTGTTATGGTGTTCAAGGTTACTAACTGAAGATTGTGGAAATGGCAGAAAGCCAATAAACTTGGACCATTGCCAAATCTACCTAGATTTTCTATGCATCCAGGGAAATAATTGAACTCGATAAAACTGATTCTTGGACCAAATGCACTTGGTCAAGGTTGTTTTTGTTTCTCAAATGCATTCTTTCCCACTAAACTAGAATTTTGATACTTGATGAATAATGAGGAAAAATGAGAAACAGACAGTTTTTGTTTGTTGCCTATCTTTTTGTTATGGTGTTCGATGTTATTAATTACAGATTGTGAAAAATGGCAGAAAGCCAATAACCTGTTATATCATGTAGTGGATAGTTTTGCGAACTTATAGCAGAAGTTACATAACAGTTAGAATATGTGATTTTTATCAAATATATATGTTAAAATATAAAACACAAAATTAGTATGATATTGAGTCAAAAGTTCAATTGGCTGATGACTTGTTAAAGATGACAAGAGGATGCAGGACTCATGCTACAACCACAACAACAGTAGCAGTTGCTACAGGGACAGAATTGCAATCATGGATTTGAGAAATTCTGCTATGCAATATAAACTGCATCTGAAGTTGTTGGAGCTACCAATGGACATGGGATATATAGCAGTAGTCTTTCAGAGCACAATCCATAACATGTGGGTGCAATTTTCAAATATCATAATCACAAGGATGATCTAAGAGCTCTGAGGAAGTAATGTTTTTGAAAGATTAACTAAACCTCCGTGTGAGTTTGTGTATGTAAGATCAATCTGTTGGGAACCTAAAACAGGAGGCCTAACACAATATTGCTTTCTCTGTCACAAAATAGTGTGACTGAAAGGAATAGTATTCATCACAACAATCAAAACAACAGGGTAAACCATATTACCTCCAAAAGGAGCACTTTCCTTTTCACTTTGGAAAAACCAGATTCATCAATGTCAGAAAACAAAAGCTAAAAAGCACCAATTACAACGAGGACCTATTTATTAGGTCCATGCTCCCAAACCACATAACTAACTACCTGATTAGCCCCTTTTTCCCTTCTATGATAGATCTGTAAAGGTTGCTCTCCTTTCATCTCTGTCCTGTCTCCATTCCAAACACAATCCCTTGTCATCATTATTGGTTTCTCTCTTTGTATTTTCTCCCACTTTAAAAAAATTAAAATAGTAAGTGGAAAACATTCCCTGACACTGTGAAGCTTAATGCTGATATCGTGTTTTATTTTTAATTACAAGAAATAATATCTCTAATGTAATTTTCTTTTCAAGATTCTGAAACCTCCGGTGAATATATATGTCCGAGTGGCTAAGTTGGTTTCAATTGATATGAACCTCTATTTTAACTGTTTATACGTGAATGCTAATATTGATGTAGTAAGGTATTCTATACTTTGATTATCGGAGTTCACTTTGGATTTATGACCCATTGAGTAGCTCATTTTATTCAAGTTTATGTTGATTTTGATTTGATTGTTCTTATTTTAATCTCTGCAACCCTTAATCTATCATCCATTTATATGGTACATTGTTAAATTTTTTGTGCATCTTTTTCTGCAGCCGATAGGTTTGGGTAGAATTGCAAAGTTTATTAATGCTGGGAAGATAGATTCTTCCGAACTGATTACAATGAAAACACTCAAGGTTTTATAGCTTCTACCTCACCTTTTCAGTTCTTCTGGAACTGTTTTTGCTTCATGTGCTTCCTCTCATTCTTGTGGTCATTATTATTACCATAGGATGCTGGGGTACTTGGAAAGCAATCGAAAGATGGAGTGAGATTGATGGGGCGTGGCTCAGAGCAGATAAAGTGGCCAATTCATCTAGAGGTAGACTTTATATGAAGGCTATACGTGTTTTTAGGATCACAATCACGCTTTTTGATTCTTAACTTAAGTTTTAACTTTGGAAATATATCTTTCTATCAGTTTTTAAACTTATCATTACCTAATTTCTTAAATTCACCACGCTCATAATTAATCATCATTCTTTCTTATGCTAAATAGTTTATAATTAGTTAAATGGTGGCATGAAATTCTTTCTCCATCAGCAGCATAAATTAACTGGGCGCAGCAAGATTTTTACCTTGGTAATTGAAATGGTACAAAGGGGTGTAGGGTGTCTAACTCAACATTTGTTACAGATAAAGTTGGTATTATACTGTATGTTCAATGCGCTAATTTTCTTTTACCTTTTTTTTTTTTTTTTTTTTTTTTTTTTTTTCTTGTACGTTCGTGTAAACAAACTCTTGTAGTTTGAGATTTATGTTAGAATTGCAAATGTTAAAATTTAAATACCATGATATAATTTAACACAGTGATTTTACAGGTGTCAAGGGTTACTGTTAGGGCTAAGGAAGCAGTTGAGGCAGCTGGTGGGAGTGTGAGAAGGGTGTATTACAATAAGTTGGGGTTGAGGGCACTGCTGAAGCCTGAGTGGTTTGAAAAGAAAGGAAGATTGTTGCCTAAAGCAGCTAGACCTCCTCCAAAGCAAAAGGACAAAGTTGATAGCATTGGTCGGTTGCCAGCACCAACAAAGCCAATTCCATTTTTAGTTGAAACAACCAAGGATCTTCCAGTTCAGGCATTAAGTTAAATAACTAATATGTGGGCACTACTTTTTAAAAATTTTGTAATTCTCTATGGTGTAGGTCTGGCTCACAAGTTGTTCATGCAGTTCATGCATTGTCAGGTTGCTAATTCAGAATGAGATAAATGAATTCCTTGGGGACAAATGAAGGGAAAATCTTATTTATTATTTTATTTCTTGTAAGGATTTGGTCTCTGTCACTTAGTTGAAAAGAGCCTTAGGTTACTGTCTCTGTGCTGGGAATAGAACCTTAGCCTCTTCATTAAGGGTAATTTGCAGGAACACTCTTCACTGTTTACTTTTCTCCGGGTGTGGATGGTGCTTGTCAAAATGACTTAGCTGAATTTTCATAAATGGACGATTGTTTCAATCTGAATTTATTAACATACGACTTGTTATTATCCACTTATTATACATGTAAATAAACATTAGTTGTTTTTTCCTTTCATTACACTGAGAGCTTAAGTAAATATTCTTGAAGATTTTTCACTTGCACAATAACACTTCTGACATGAAATCAACACATTTAGTAACTTATTACAAAGGTTCAAACTATCCACCTAAATTCAAATAGATATCTTTTTCTGAGATTTGTCTCCAAAATTTTGATTGAGACATGTAGTTTGTTTCATGATGATACACAATTATGTGTTTCTTCCATTCTAAATTTTGTGACTATATTTACACTGTCTTGTTCCGGATCCGAAATATAAATGTAAAATTATTTGAGCTCATTCAGTCTATATATGTTAAATGAAGATCGTTATGGACATTATCGGGAGCATATAGGGACACTCCATGTCTTTTCTACTTCAACATTTTGGTCATTTGGCTAGAGTATTTTTTTTAGTGCTAAGAACTGTAAAGAAAAAAAAAAGAGACCCCTTTATGAAATTAGATTTATCCCCTATTTGGACATGTGCTTCTTACTCAAATTTCTACCCATAGTACAGTTTGATATCGAGATCGTTCATGCTAGATTAATAATATAAACAACATTACATGTATAATTACGAAATCAAACCTTAATATAGTACTAGGGTTATTGAATCAAATTCACTTAGATTTATCCAACTAAAAGACCTAAATCATCATAAATAGTATTAAGAAAAAATTTAACACCATATAACTTTAATTAAATACTAAAAGTCATAAAATACAAAACATAAATCTCACATCGTAGATAAGACAAATGGTTTTAATAATAAATAATGTAAGACACAAGTACGTCATACAATAAAATACCGTATTTTTTTTCTGTTAATAATAATATAAAAATATAGTTATAAATATTGATCTCTTCTTTATCTTTAACCTATTTTCTCCATAGTTTACCATGTCTTTTATTAAAACTTTGCATGTACTCATAGGATACAAAAGGCTAGTGTGAAGCCCAAAACTTTCTTTACACAAATGAGGATCCGAATACTACTTTATTGATTATTTAAATAAAGTAAAGCTATTAATATTTAATTTCTTAGAAGAATTCTTATATTTTAAAATAAATTTATGTTGTCATTGTTATGAAAACATGTTTGATGTATGAACAATTATTCTATTCCTTTTACTTGACTATTGCTCAAACTTTTGTGTAATTATCTCCGATTTTTTTAAAATTATTCTTTGCAAGTTTTATATACCAATTTACTGATCACAAAAATTAGCTTATTAAACTAAACTAGTTAATTTTATGACATTTTTTAAAATCTAACTCATAACGAATCACTAAAATGTAAATAATATAAACAATAACAATGTTCTTTTACTAGTAATATATATTTTTATATATAAAACAAACTTTATGAATTCTAGTATTTTTAAATTGTATTTTTCTAGTACAGAAACGAATTAACTTATCTTCAAATTCATTTTACTTATATCAAAACATTTTATTAACATTTTTACTTAAAATAAGTGGTGAACCGACTTTATTAACATTTTTATTTACTTATATAAAAAATTATTATCTGTTGATATTCGTAATTTTGATCATTAATTGTGACAAATTGACTATAGATAAAGAAAATAATTAAAAATACTTTTATGATTGTACCAAAAAAATAAAGATACTGTCTTTTGGTGAACAAATAAACATATTAATACCTGAACAAGAAAAATGAGTTGAATATTTTAGGAGACACAGAATAGGGATTCCAAAGAGAAACACAGACATTTCAATTGCAGGAACCTTCATCCTTCTCTCTAAGGTTTTTTTCTCTTTCTACTTCTACAACTACTTGCTCTCTCCATTGTAATTGTAACCTCCACGGTTATCAGTGTAGTGTATTTTCGAAATGATTTCTGAGTAGCATTGTTTTTTCATTTGCACACCAAGTGTTTGCTTTTTGTCTGACTGACTCTATAGACAATATACGCTGTTATGGATACGTTTCCTCTTGTTTGTGGGGTTTGGCATTCAATAGATTCTTGGGATGTTTGTGAGGTCATGGTCCTGTGTCTTGTCTTGGGATGCTGAAACTGAGTTGGGAGTTGGAAGTTTCCATTTTGTGGTTTGAATTCTAGTATTGGTTTTGTTCAGGTGAACTATGTTGCAATTCTGCAATTGTTGATGTCGTTTAAAGTTGTTGTCCTTTCCTTGAGAGGTGTGTGATACGAAGGAAGTTTTTATTTTCTCTGGAATTTTAAGTTGGGAATGTTTGGTTTATTTTTAGAAAAATGACATTCTTGGGAACCTTTGTTAGATAAAAACACAAATAACTCTAATATGGCCCAACCCACTACTTTGTAGTTCAGTATTTGAAGCGGACAGAGAAGATAAAGGATATGGTGGAGCAGTGAGAGACAGTGGAAACGCAAAGCGACCTGAGAAAGACGCCAACAGTACTCTATAGGCTATAGCAAGCTTCCGCTAGTTAGGAGTGGTTATTTATAGAGTTCCGGGAAACATGTTGAAACAAGCAATTGGCAGAATTTGCAGAACCAGTGCTTATGCTTTTGAAGGAAACAGAGCTTTGCCTTGGATTTATGTGCCTTCGTGCTTTTTCCACAATGGACAAGTAAAGTCTCTTATATTTCCTTCCAAAGCACAGTTTAAATTATTGTTCTCAATATTTTTCTGTAGAATTTCCAATTTGTCTGTTTAATAAATAGTAGAATTTGGTTGAATCTTGATGACTTTGGGGGCAAACAGTTCAAATATATGTTCGAAAATAAATGATAATGAGCACTTCATTTTCATTTTGTTTCAAGTAATATGCTGTGATGGGCATTACTACCTCTAATTGAAATAATTCCTTTCATAGATACATCAGGTAATCAGATGCTAAGATTCAAAGTATGAAATCCTGAAGCTTATAAAGTTGTATAGGGTTAAGTTGGCCTGTGATAATTGAATAATTTTTTTAGCTTTTGAATATAGTTAGGAATGAGCCTAAGTTTAATAGAAGAAATAAAGTTTGAAAGGTATACTACAGGAGGAATAAAACTCAGTAATTTAAGTTTGTTACAAACTATAACAAATGATATTATCGTGTGATATTAAAGGACTCTGGTTTTAAATTGTAGTGCAGTAGTTAAAGATTGTGAGGGGCATTGGTTGATGGTGGACAAGGATTTACGTTGTACAGCAGTTAGCTAAAGATTATTAAGCACTTTTGTGAATTCATTGATCCCACATATACATGTACTATATCGAATCAACCAAATTCTAAGCTCTAGAGTTTACTATCCTAGATAGATTAACTTGCTATGAAATTCTTTTTTGAATAAATTTGGGAAACTCGTGTTAACAAGTCTGAGATCAAATGTAATTTTTGTCTAACTTTTACCCCCACAACACTAATTTACAAGACTGAAATTATTTGAAGAAATTAATTCCTTTTTGAATTGTTTTCACATTAGGAACTTATGCTTTGATGAATTTATATATGATTTAGTCATCTATATTGTTTAATCTTATTTAACAATGATGTATTATCAATTATCATACGTTATTATTGTGATTTGCTACTTTTCTTTATTACAAAGTGAAAATATTGAATTACCTTAATATTATTTTTTATATTAGGTTGGGTAAACTTGTATGAGTTGATTCTACTCGAGTTTACTAAAACTCTGAATTTTTGTAAACTCTCTGGTTGGACAACGTTAATTTTTGTAAACTCTCTGAATTTTACAGTTCATTATGTAACTATGCCTTTCAATAGGACATGTAGCACTTTATGTGCCAAGTTACCATACCAAGTAGCTAGTGTGGATTGTATCCAATTGAAACATAAAGTTTAACAAGCCTGAAATGCCAATTTGAGGCAAATGATTTGTTAAGTATTAATACTCAATTTTAGTTCCTTTCTTTTATACAGGCACATATGGCACCTAGAAGCTTTTTTGGGGTAGAGGATTTCCTTGATGATGACAATAGCCGACCTTACACATACCAAAAAGGGAAGAAGTCAAAGAATCCAAACAAGCACATATCTTTCAAACAAAGAACGATTGCCTACATGGAGCCGTTTACACTTGATGTGTTTATCTCAAAACGCTTTGTATCAGCTTCAATCACTCACAGGGTGACAAGCAAACAGGTTGCAGTTGCTGGTACCAACTCAAAGGACATAAAAGCTGTCCTTAGGTCTCGTTCAGACATACCAGCATGCATATCCGTTGGTAAGATCTTATCTGAAAGAGCAAGAGAAGCAGATGTATACACTGCTTCCTATACTCCAAGGGATAGGGACAAGTTTGAAGGGAAAATCAGAGCTGTAGTTCAATCTCTTATTGATAATGGGATTGATGTCAAGGTTTATCTCGATTAAGTTGAGTCACTCAAGATTTTGTGCCTATCAGTTTGATATCAAGTGGTGATTACTGGTTTGGTTTTGTGGCTAGTTAGTTACCATATACTGCTTTAATGGATAGGAAGATAGACAAACATGTTTCTGTTGATGAAACTAAGACATTCATGTTGTCATATTTTTAGGTTAGTAATTTGGGAAAATTATATATGAACAAAGAAATATCTTTCAAGCCCATGCATGAAATTGGATAACTCCTGGTTTCACTGTAAGTGTCTTGGACGCTAAAGGGTTTGAATGCTGCACAACATTTGTCATCTTTTATTATCATTTCCTCTCTTTGAACTTGTTTAGGTGGGAACTAAATTGGGTCCTCACAGGATTGTACTAGAATACAAAAATTTACTTTATCCTAGAACATATATTGACATAATCAATATATGTTGAATAGGGTCAGAATTTAATGAATATATAAATATTGATATTTATATAAAATATTTGTATTTTTTAAAATTAACTAAAAAAAGTATAGAAAATGCATTTATATAAAATATATCAAATTAAATATTTTTTTTTTAAATTCAAAATTACAAATGATAATCACTAACTTCACATGCATTAAAGAACATTTATGAATTTATAATAAAAAATTGTATTTTTGTTAACTTTATTTATTGCACAAAAAAGATTATTAATTATATTTCAAAAATCAATTAAATTCAGATAACTTTTATAGTGTAATTTGTTTCTTCTAAGTTTAAGTAACACTATTGACTATACACTTGATTATGAAATGATGTCGAAACCCTCATGATTTTCATAAGAGGAAGGTGAACCAAGAAAAACAAAGAGAATATTAAAATAATATGATAAAAAGAGTGAATATTTATTATATATTTCAAAATTTAAGCTGTCAATAATGTAGGTAGTAATATTTGTAAGATTGATCCATTAGTAAAGATTAATAAATATTTTTAATTGCTAAATCAATATCCATATAAAATAAATACTAATAAACTCATTTGAGTCAAATTGCACTTATTTACATTCTTTTAAATAATAATAAAATTTAATTACTCGGTCATTAATGAAGTAGAAATTATTCATAAAATAAACTAAATTATTCACAACTTTCTCTACTCAAATAAGGATTTGAATACTACTTTATTATTTAAATAAACTAAAGCTATTAAAATTTAATTTCTTACAAAAATACTTATATTTTAAAATAAATTTCTGTTATTATTATGAAACACATTTGATGAACAAATATTATATTCCTTTTACTTGACTATTGGTCAAACTTTTGTACAATTATCCCCATTTTTAAAAAATATTCTTTGTAAGTTTTATTTACCAATTTACTAATAAAAAAAATTAGCTTATTACAGGTTAACTTAAAATTAAACTAGTTCATTTTACTTCATTTTAAGACATTTTTTAAAATATAACTCATAACGAATCACTAAATATAAATAATATAAACAATGGCAATGTTTTCCTGATAATGATTTTTTTCATATATAAAATAAACTTTACCAAGAATCCTAGTATTTTTAAATTGTATCTTTCTAATATAGAAAGGAATTAACTTATCTTCAAATTCCTTTTACTTTTTTTAAAATACTTTTACTTAAAATAAATGATGAACCGACTTTATTAACATTTTTATTACTCATATAAAAAGTTATTAACCGAGATATTCTTAATTCGGATCATTATTCGTGATAAATTAACTATAAATAAAAAAATAATTAAAAATACTTTTCTTATTGTACTAAAATAAAGATACTGTCTTTCTGCGAACAAATAAACATATTAATACCTCAATAAGAAAAGATGAGTTAAATATTTTAGGAGGAACCGAATAGGGATTGAGGCATTTCAATTGCAGACACATTCGTCCCTCTCTATCGTTCTCTCTCTAAGGTTCTTTCTCTCCTCCACAACTACTTGCTACTCTCAATTATAATTGTAACTCCATCGATATCTGTGGTGTGGTTTAGATTATTATTTGCTCTTTGAATTTGTTTATTTTGATGAATTTCAGTCAATTTTAGGGGTTTTCATTTCTAAAACCTTGATGAATTGCATGTCGGTTTTTGAGATGAGGAAAAATGTTTTTGGATTGTTTGAGTGAAATTAGGGTTGTATTTGATTATGTTTCTATACCCACTTTCGGTTCTGGTTTCATATTATGATTTTTTTTTTTAATTTTAATAATTTATCGGCTATTTCAACCTATGGAGGAGCAGTATTGTTCATGCAGATAAACCCTTACCTATTATACTCCGGACCCCACCCCACACAAGTATGATTCTTGTGGTTGGCTTTTGAAATGACTAGATACAATTATCAAACTATGTCTATGTCTTAATGTCTTCCTGATTATAGTGACGTGGTGAATATAGCAACCACTGCCATCAGGAGGGCTTCCATAGTAGTGTGGCTTGTTGTTGTGGTTGTAGTGGCTCAAATAGAAGTCAGGATATGGATGCTATTCTGTTTTGCTGAAGATGTGTTACTTATCTCTTTCATTTCCCACTTCTCTTATGGCCTATTCTGGTGGCATCTATATGTCAATCCTTGGTGGCATGCAGCTGGAGCTTTCTGTGCTCCCTGTTCTGCAACTTCTGTAGTTGCCTAGGGTTGTAGAAGCAGCCGGCATCTATCTGTTTCTGGGAGAAGAGAAGGTGGTTGGGTTCTGTGAGGTGGGTGCTGGGGTGGCTGAATGGGCAGTATTATAATGACGCGGTTGATTATCAACTCAGTTGAGGGTATGGTCAAATGGGTCATCGGTAAACTTGTTGAACCGCATGGACTGCTATAGGGTTTAGGGTTTGGTCAAATGGTAAACTTGTTGAGCCGCATGAACTGCTATAGGCGACATTATGATTAAAATTATGAATATTTATTATTATTATTATTATCATATATTTATCAAATATCATGGTTCAGTGATAAGTAATTCCGTTAGGGATTCAAAAGCACCGGTTAGATTCTTCTGGTGGGTAGTTTTGCATTTTTCTTAATTTTAAGCCTGCCATTTTGGGTAAAGCCCTGCAGAGTAACCTGGGCTCCATGAGTGGTCGGCACAGAAAGTACAGCTACAGCACCTTTTCTGTACAGCTACAACAACTTTCTGGGACATCAGATGCACGCTTTTAACATATTGAGCCATACGATAGACAAATGAGCATAACATTAACTAGTCGCCCAGGACTGAGTTTCTCTTGTTAAATCAATTACCAATGAGTTAAGTATATCTGATTCAGTGATAGAATTGATATGCTTGCAAGTGTGGTTCATAAGCGGGCTAGTCCAATCAGCTGGACCGAGCCAGGTTTTATAACATGCAGATGGGAGAAAGGAGCTGGGGTATTTTGTTTCGGGAGTCAAAGAGGTCTTGGGCCAGCACACCGAATTTGGCCATTTTCTATGCCCAAAACATTCCTATAATTGGGGAAAGATGTTCTTTTACTGTTTTTTTTTTCTTACTAATCATATTTATACTTTAAAACTGAGATATTCTATAATATTAAAGAATATTAAATTTTTTAAAAATACCAGGAAATATATACACACACGGACACCCTAATATATGGTAGTATCTATAAACAGTATATATCAAAGTAATATACCCATTAAATAGAATTAGTTAGTTAATTAAATAATAATAAGCAATAGCATATAGATTTATGCTGTGCTGCCCTGCATTATTGTTTTAGAACAAATAATGATTCTTTTTACCATATCCTCCTGAGACGAATAAAAGCAGTACCTGAATATACAATTTCTATTGCATGTTCCCCTCCCTTTTTTCTTCTTCAATCTTGGCCTTCTTAACTGAATTGCTGCTGCTTTTGTTTACTGGTTTCAGTAACATTTACCATTGAAATTTGTGTACTCCAGTACCTGTGAAATATGGGACAAAACAGGAAGAATCCTGAAGAGGGGACTTCTAATCCTCAATCATCAGAAGAAGGTAAGGATACTAATCCTGCTGAAGAGCAGAATAACAAGAATACTCCACGATCATTGAAGGCTAAATCTAAAATTGGTAAGAAAGTCAAGGGTGCTAAGTTAAAAACCATGACAAATAAAGGTTCTCAACAGATTGGGGAAAAGAGAAGGAGGCTTAGAAAGAACAAAAAAGTAATGGGCAATAGTGATGAACTACCAAAAGACAAGAGTGAAGAGAATGGAAGGAATAATGAGAAGGCAAGTCAACATAAGAGCATCATTAATGAAAGGAGTCCTATTGAGAAGAGCCACCGGGCTGAAAAAAATAAGAGCATTAAGGTGGATAAGAGTGAACAGAAGCAGAAGAATACAGGGTCTGACCAGGGTGCTGGGAGTAGAATAATAAAAAATAATCATAGTGGTGCAGACAATAACAATTCCAGTGAAAAAGAGAGAGAAAAAGTTGCTGGTTTCATCTTTATGTGTAGTGGGAAGACGAAGCCGGACTGTTTCCACTATCGCGTTATGGGTGTTTCAGCTATTAAGAAAGACGTTGTTTTAAGTATCAGGCCTGGAACTAAGCTTTTTCTTTATGATTTTGATCTGAGGCTGTTGTATGGGATTTACAAAGCTTCATCTTCTGGTGGT
>Ga0209700_100966_pt1:47500-57993 | contig 57993 bp, 21 predicted proteins | sample SiratroredBW_FD_187528 | JGI IMG/M metagenome (GOLD analysis project Ga0209700, IMG submission 187528) | Root nodule microbial communities of legume samples collected from California, USA - Siratro red BW (SPAdes) (version 2) | ecosystem: Host-associated > Plants > Roots > Nodule...
TTTTTAGAGACATGTCTTACACTTTATGTCGTAAAAAAAAAGGAAATTTATTGCTCATAAATAAAACATTTCAAACTGTGTCACAAGAATAGTCGCGCACTGAAAATAAATACAAAAAGAATTTAGTGCATCTCAGTATAAAGTTTATTTATCAAAGCTTTACATTTTAACTTGTTTGAATCTATGTATCTAACTAAAAGTATTACTATATAATTTTAAAAAAGAAACATCCAAACTACCGTTCTCTACTTTAATAAAAGAAACCAATATTTTGGTTTAATATGTTTTAACTTTACCCTCTTAAATTCTTCAAAATTATTTTAATTTCTAAAGGAAATAAATATGTTTTTTTTTATTTTTTATTTTCATACTGCGTATTGGTGAGTTATTCATTAAACTAAAAAAAGTATTAATTTTATTTTTTTCCAACTTCGTATAGAATTACTAAGTATTAATTTTAAATAGGATAAAAACGATTTCAATTCGTTCATTTTTGAAACTAAAGTGACTAATTTATCAAATTGAAATAATAGCATCAAAATCAAGTTTCGACAAAATTTAAGAAATTAAAAAGTAAATTTTTTTTATTTCTATATTTTATTATCTATTTTAATCATGTTATTGGTACAGAATATTTATTGGTTTTGATCGATAATATATTTTTTTTTAGTCAAAGAATCTGATTATTCGTTTTTAATAAGATTTTTCGTTTCGAATGCATTTTTATCTTTTATTGATCAAATTATGAATAATAACAGATCTCCAAGTTTTAGAAAAAAAAAAAAAATAAATTTATGATTTATTCTTTATCCACAAAAGGCTGAGAAGGACCTGGAATATCAGGAATAAGAGATCTGTTAGTGTTAAAAGTTGATTACTGAAATGGTGGTGAGCTTATGGACAAAAAGAGTCTGAGTTGGAACCAACAGAAGATAGCAACTTTATTCCCTAACAATGGCCTTTGAGGTTTGAGATTCACATCTCAAATTCATGCACTGATCATGACTTGTATGGGGTCAAATCAATGTAATGGCTTCTCTTCAACAATCAAACAATATGATGTTAGCAGAAAATTTCATAACAAAATTGTATAATGAAAGTTGTTTTAGTTGTTTTGAAGTCTTCAATACATTTATACTGAGATAAAAATATCTTATCTTTGATAACATACATTTACAATTGGTTTGATAGCATATTATTGCAGATTATATAATAAATTTAATAAATTAATAAATTCTGATATTATACTAAAAAGTAAAATTTAAGTGTAATTCAATTTTATAAAATTGATTTACAAAATTGTCTTCCTAGTAAATTGATCTTATTTTTAATTAATGTGAAATTTTTAATACTATATAATATATATTGTAAATTGATCTTGATGTTAAATTTTCAATAGTGTATAATATATAAATAATAATAATTGTGTGGTGAATACATGGTGTAAATAATTCATAGTAATGATATATTATAGCATCACAATAACTTTATGTTTGGATCCCAGTAATTACTATTCACCCTAATGGATTTGTAGTGATTATGGTCATTTGAGAACGGTGATTTATGTTGATTTAAACGATGTTTCTCTCATTGTGTCAAGATAGAAGATAAACATATTTATAACTGGCCAAAAGCAAATGAGGAAGTTGTCATCTTGATTTTTCACTATGCATTGTTTCCTTTTCACTATACATGACTACAACATTAAAGGAATTCTCAAAGACTATAGATTTCATGACTAAATAGAGTTTCATGGAAGAAAACGAGAACATATTAATCAATTTTGTGTGACAAAAGAAGTGAATAATCAATATCAATTATCTGTGTAAAATTTGGAAGATAATCGATTATGATAAAAGATAAAATAGAATTACATAATTATTATTATCTAAATAATTATTTAACAATAAATTATAAAAAATACTCTCTCTATATATAATCTTGGTATATGAAAAAAAATCTAATATATGTGTACAAACTCATGAACATAAAAAAATCAAGATACCATTTTCAATTTCTCACTAATCTCTCACATGTGAATGTTAATTCGAAATTATGAAATTGGAAGATTGATCATTAACAATGCAATAATAATTGAAGTTGCATAATAAAACTGGAATCCTTTAACATACCATGTACTCAATCAACTATTGTCATGGACTAATATGAGTATATATCAATAAATATTAACAAATTCATGGTATTTATAGATTATTCTAATAATATAATAAAATTAATATTATAATAATATGGTGTGAGAAGTAAAAGTTATAATTTGTTGTAATTTAATATGCATAATCAATCAATAGCAGTAGGCAAAAGAAATGTAAGGTTAGCAAGGTAGACTTTTGGTTGTTTGGAACTTTCAACGAGAAGGGAAAGAAAACTTGATTATTATTATTATTATTATATAAATAGAAAAAATCAACATATGTAGAGGAAAAGTAAATTAAATGAAAGTACTTGAAGCTTCTCACATAAAATAAAAAGTGAACTTTTATATATATATATATATATATATATATATATATATATATATATATATATATATATATATATATATATACACAAAAGCTTATGAGATGTATCTGACCAATTAAATTTGACCTTACACTATTAAAATATTTTTTAAATACATATTATAAATAAATCAAAGGAAAATGTGTGGTTTTTTTTGATAAATGATGCGGAAGAGAATGAGAATTTGTTGATTCAAGTGATTAAGAAAAGTTTTACTATAGTCCTATAAGAAAACCAAATGTTCTTATAAAAAATTAAAAGTTAAACTCTGTGAAGTTAAGATTCTTTAACTCTTTCTATTGATTATCAATTACAACATCAATTGAAGTCATGTAACAATCCATATATTAAGTTAGGAATGAAATAAATATATCTATTCAATTTGATTTAATGATTGAGGTAAAAAAAAAAACTTAATAGAACTAAAAGACTCATGGGACTAAAAAGTTCATTGGTTAAAAAGCCCATGAATATTTTTTTAAATAAAAAACTTGTTTAAAAATAAAAATGAAAAAATTTTCTAAAAAAAGTATTTATACACGTAAAAAATTTACTCAATCTATATTCAAACTAGTATAAGTAAAGTGATGTGGGACCTAAGTTAAGTTAGACTGACGTCATTTCAGATTGATCAATATGAACCCAGGTCAAGTTGAATCCAGATTAGGTTAAGTACAGGTAAGATGAGATGAATTAGGTCTAACTTAAGCTAAGTTAGGCTTAATCCAAGTCATGTTGAGTTGGATCGAACACGGTATATGACAAATTAGGATGGATTGTGTCCAAATCAAGCTGAGTCTAGTTTCAGAAAAGTTAGATTAGGTTAAGATGACTCAAGTTGGACTAAGTTAGATTAGACCAATATTGACCAAGTTAGGTTACACATAGGTCAAGTTGGGTCGGGAAGAGATTGAATGTTTTGAATTGGTCCCATTTCAACTCGTTTTGATCCTCACTCCCATGAGTTGATAATTTGACTATTAATAAAAATAAAAAATTTGATTAACATATAAAAAAATAAAATCCAGAAACACATAAGGTTAAGATTTTTGGTTAAAAGTAGTACAATATTGTCTTATATGGGCAACTCCTACCTTAACAAAAGTGGTGAATCTCTCTAGACTATCAGAAAAAACTAACATAATTTTTTCAACCTACCAATGAAAGGAGACTTATTTTAAGAGTGGATTGGGATTGACAAATGAATCATGGGTCAAATATAATAGGTAAGAGAATATCAAACCAAAAGCAATACTACGATTGACTCAAACTCCTTATCTTTTAGATAATATAATCATATTAGGTTATATGATATTATTGCAGCTGATAATATTGACAATAAGGACTAATGTTAGTCTTATATCTTAATAATATCTCATTATTATTCTAAAGCTGTTACTTGATCAAAAAAAGTTGTGTACGTGAACCTTCATTTGGTACTAGGGTGTTTCAAATGGAGCTTCTTCTCATAGTCCAGCAGTTCCACAAGAAAAATTTACCTTCTGGTAAGAACAATAATCACCATCAGCACAAGTGGTTGCAATGATTTTGACCCAAGTGAAGAACAAAATGTGGTTGTTTGGTAGACAAAATGAAGGAGGAGGTATGACATCTTAGTCAACCCACCCAATTCAACTGGTTCATATTTAAAGTGAGAACTATAAGTTTGACTTTGATTTCCACCAATAGAGAAATTATTGTATGATCCGGTGTTAGTTTAGAACCGTAAAATAATTTCTTCAACGTACTTGCGTCTTCTATAAGCAACTTGTTAAAAGCAATAGTACTTTGAGCACTCGTTTTCAACTCCTAATTGAACTAGTTTTAATTTGTAGGCCCCTCCAAGAATATGGTGCATATTTTCTATGACCAGAAAGTTTGGTTCTGATGGCAATTATGTTGAGTGAAGGAGCTTCTTCATCTTCTGCTTTTGAACGTGGATGGATTTATGATGTGTTCTTGAGTTTCAGAGGTGAAGATACAAGGAGAAGCTTCACAGGCTTTCTATATCATGGTTTGCGCCAAAGGGGTATCAATGTTTTCATTGACGATGAGAAGCTTAGGAGAGGGGAAGAGTTATCCCTTGCTCTTCTTGGAGCCATTGAAGAGTCTAGGATTGCTATCATTGTGTTCTCTCAGAACTATGCATCCTCCACATGGTGTCTTGATGAGCTTGCAAAGATCCTTGAGTGTTACAAAACAAGAGGGCAACTTGTGTGGCCAGTTTTCTTTCATGTGGACCCTTCTGTGGTGCGCCATCAGAGAGGAAGTTTTGGAACAGCAATGGCCGAGCATGAAGTCAGATTCAAGGGTAATGTGGAAAAGGTTCAAAAGTGGAAAAAAGCCTTGTTTGAAGCAGCCAATTTGTCAGGTTGGACCTTAGAAAATGGGTATGTAACTAATAGTACTAAGCATCTGTTTTATTCACCAGTTTTTCCTTTTCTATTTATGTGTTTGTTCTTACTTCTTTGTTTTATCATGCATGGTTGATTTAGTAATACATAAACAGCCATTAGGTCAACTATCTATTATAGGTCTAGCTAGTGATCCGATAGCGGCATGATAAGTCTACCAATCTGGTTAGAATACGCTATAATATCATAGAACTTTAAGCTTTTTTTATACAATACAATCTTTCTACGTTTGTTTCTGTAAACTGTGTAATAAGAAAAAAGTTCTCACTAGCATGTTTTACCTTCAAAGCTCTTAATTCCCTCATACACTGTGTTGTGGAACTTGTTACTTGTCAGGTATGAATTTAAGCTTATCCAAGAGATCATTGAGGAGGCCTCTAGAAAGCTAAACCACACCATTTTGCACATTGCTGAATACCCAGTTGGAATAGAGACACGCATATCAGAAGTGATTCCCCTTTTGCATATTGAACCAGGTGAAAATATTCGTGTCATTGGAATCTATGGACTTGGAGGCATAGGTAAGACAACACTTGCAAGGGCGTTATACAACTTGATTGCTGGCCAGTTTGAAGCTACAAGTTTCCTTGCTGATGTAAGAGAAAGTTCAAATCAAAGACAAGGCTTAGTGCAACTTCAAGAATCACTTCTTTTTGACACAGTTGGGGACAAGAACATCAAGCTGGGAAGCATTTACAAAGGAATCCCTATTATCAAGAAAAGGCTTTGTCGCAAAAAAGTACTTCTGATTGTTGATGATGTTGACAAGTTGGAGCAGCTCCAAGCACTAGCAGGAGGACACGATTGGTTTGGTCTTGGAAGTGTGATCATTATAACAACAAGGGATAAGCACTTGCTGGCTGCTCATCAGGTTGACAAAACCTATGAAGTAAAGAAATTGGAGCATGGTGAAGCTTTTGAACTGTTCACTTGGAGTGCCTTCAAAAGGAAGGCACCTGAAGCAGGCTATTTTGAGATTTCTAACCGTGTGGTTCTCTATGCTGAGGGGCTTCCATTGGCTTTGAAAGTAATGGGGTCTAATTTGTTTGGAAAAACAGTGGAAGAATGGAAATCTGCGGTGGGAAAATATGAAAAGATTCCCAGCAAAGAGGTTCAGAATGTGCTAAGAGTAACCTATGACAATCTAGAAGAGAATGAGAAGGAAATTTTCCTTGATGTGGCATGCTTCTTCAAGGGGGAGACAGTGGAATATGTAGAGAAGACACTGCAAGCTTGTGGTTTTTATCCAAAATTTGGTATCAGTGTACTTATTGATAGATCTCTTGTTAGTATTGATGAATATAACAGATTGAGAATGCATGATCTGATACAAGACATGGGTAGGGAAATCGTTAGAGAAGTTTCACCATTAGAGCCTGGAAAGCGGAGTAGATTGTGGTATCATGAAGATGTTTTTGAAGTACTCACTGAAAATACAGTAAGAGCCATATGTCATGTTAGTTATTTTGCATTGTTTCACAAATTTATTGAAGTTTAATAGGCATGCATTACCACTACAAAGGTTTTTAGATAGTTATTGTGATGGTTTGTGATTAGAAGATGGTGTAGAAGACCTTTACACTGTCAATGAATATATTATTCATATTCTTATTAGTTTGTTTGATAAAGTGATTGGTTAAACTTTACAACACAACTGTCACATACTTGAATCAAAATCTCTAACTTAATGTAGTTTTATGCGTGTTTTGGTTAAAGGGGACTTATAGAATTCAAGGCATGATGGTGGACCTCCCTGATGACTATATGGTACACTTGAAAGATGATTCCTTCAAGAAGATGAAGAATCTTAAAATTCTTATAGTTCGAAATGGACACTTTTTTGGAAGCCCCCAACATCTTCCAAACAAATTAAGGTTGCTTGACTGGATGAATTATCCTTCATCTTTGCCATCTAGTTTTCAACCAAAGAAACTTGTTGTACTCAACTTGTCAGGGGGTCGTTTTACAATGCAAGAGCCATTCAAGGTAAGGTTTCATTTTGTCATAGTAGTGTTTCTTTGTTTCTTTCTTTCTTCACATAACTTGCAATTATGCTAAACTAGTTTTTTCTTGGCAGTATTTGGATTCCTTGACTTCTATGGACTTGAGTTCCTGTGAATTGTTGACAAAACTACCTGAAATTTCAGGAGTCCCTAATTTAACAGAACTAAATCTTGACTATTGTACAAATTTAGAAGAAGTTCATGAATCTGTTGGATTCCTTGAGAAACTTGTTGAGTTCAGGGCTTATGGATGCACCAAGCTTAAGGTTTTTCCAAGTGCCATCAGGTTGACATCATTGAGAAGTCTCATCCTTAATTGGTGCACAAGCCTTCAAAATTTCCCTGCTATTTTGGGGAAAATGGATAACCTCATGTCTATTTCTATAGAAGGCACTGGTATCAGAGAATTGCCTCCTTCCATTGGAAACCTTGGTGGTCTTCAAGAATTAAGCATGACATCTTGCTTAAGCCTCAAGGAACTGCCTCACAACTTTGATATGCTTCAAAGTCTAACAAATCTTGATATGGAAGGCTGTCCACAACTTGGAAACTTTTTGACAAAGTTGACAAACATGGGAGAATCTACCCATACCTTTGGTAACATTCAGTCACTGAATCTAGAAAACTGTGGCCTTATAGATGAAGATCTTCCCATAATTTTCAGTTGTTTCCCAAAATTAGCATCAGTAGTACTCTCAGGAAATGATTTTGTAGCTCTTCCAAGAAGCATACAAGAATGTCCTTGCTTGGCATTACTTCACTTGGATGACTGCAAGAAACTCCAAGAAATTCCAGCATTTCCTCCTAACATGCAGTACATCAATGCAAGAAATTGTACATCATTGACTGCAGAGTCATCCAATTTATTATTGAACAAGGTTTGCATCTTTTTTTCTTGAATCTACCTAAGCTTCCTTTAGTCACCTCCCATTTTTACTTGAACTTTCTTGTGTAGGAAACTTTTGAGGGATGGGAATTACAGGTTGTGGTGCCTGGAACAAGGGTTCCAGCATGGTTTGACCACATCACCAAGGGAGAATATATGACATTTTGGGTACGTGAAAAGTTTCCAGCTATTATCATATGCTTTGCTCTTGCGGTTGAGAGTGAAATGAAGAAGACTTTTAACTGTGAAGTTCGCTTTTATATAAATGGTGATGAAGTTTATGAATTGGAAATTCCAAGAGGCTTTTCAGAGATGGTGACAGATCATCTGTGGCTCTATGACTTGAGAACTCATTCATCCATCAACTGGCCTAGTCTTGATCTATATCTGATGGATGGCTGGAATCAGGTTGAGATTTCATGTGAGAAGATAAGTGGAGCATCAAATGTGACTGTGAGTTGGTGTGGAGTTCATGTGTGTAAGAATGAAGCTAACATGAATGATATACTACTCACAGATCCTGATGAAGATTTAGATTCAGAGAGTGAAAAAAGCACCAAGTCAACACAAGATTCCCAATATTGCAAAAGAGTAGATGATAACTGCTACATTTTCAATAACTTGGAGGGTTGTGAGACACCAGATAGGCAAATAGAGCAGTGGTGGAAAATGAGTAAAGAAACAGAAAATGATATAGCTGCATGCCACACTGCAACTGAAAATAATAGCTTATTGCATGCAAAGACATTGAATAGTGTGACCAAAGATTCAATGTTATCATTGCCTCATGAAGATATTGGCAGCGTCAAGGGTAAGCCTGAGATCTTCATGGATATGCATGATTTCCATGCCATAATATTCATGTTATTATCTTCAAATCATGTGTCCATTTATATAGTAATTTGGTGATTCAGCTCTATTTTAATATTCTAACCAATTGACAAGGCATGCTACGTGTAAATAGCTTGAACTAGGGTCTTTTATAACTTTTGCAAGCTAGTGACCAAAGAATACATTCTGGATAATCTAAAAACAAATTTGTAGTACAAAACAAACTTGTTGGTGTGTAGTATAAAGATTGATTCAATCAAATATGCAATGTGGATCAACTAATAACTTCACTTCATTACTTTTTCTCAACAACTACTTTAAATTTCTCTTGTTTTCTTGTAGCTTCTGGATCAAACATACTAGTTTCTGATCATACATTGAAAGCTCAACCACAAACCCAAGTCACAAGCTTTATACAGAGACCTCAAAATAACAACAGTTCCACCATGGTGCTGCCAACAACAGTTGACTTCTTTGCAAATCAAACCCGCTTGACTATAGATGATGGAGACATGGAGGCATTTTATGCTGTTCTGGATGATGAGATCTCTGTGGTGTCTCTTACAAATGACTCCATAGTGGTTTCTGAATTGGCCAACAAAAGGCCAAGTGAAGAGACTAAGAAAGCATTGAAGACACTTCAAGACTATGTCACCAAAGATTTTTCTGCTTTGCTGGGCCCTAATGAATACAGCACAATGAAAGATACCTTAGAGTACCTCACAAATTTACCAGCAGAAGATGCAATATCAGTGGAAATAAGATCATTGATAATACAAGTTTCAAGACAGTTCACTCATTGGAGCAAGGATTACACATGTGAGAACAAGAAAATAGAGTCTACCACAGCCAAATTGTTGAAAGCTGATGAACTAGAAAAGGGTCTTGAAGCTAATAAGACACACTTCAAGGAAGTGGTGTGCATGGAAAATGATTTGTGCAATGAGTTGGTCTATTTGGAAGAAAGAAAGAGGGAGCTAGAAGAGCAAATAAATGCTGTTAAAGCTAACATCTATGCTTCAGAAGCAGCTAAGAACATGGCTACTGAAAGAAAGAGAGAAATCTTTGGGGAAGCAAAGATTTTGAAAGCTCAAAGAGATGAGTTGAGGGAACAAGTGCCACACTTGAGAGATGAACAGGAATTGGCCAAGAAAATTCAGTCAAACATCAGAGATGAATGGTCAAAGCTTGGTGAAAAATTTAGCTACCGATTAAGGCATGAAAAAATTGATTAATAATATTAAGTCAAAGATGAGTGAACTAGTAATATACAAATGCCTTGGTTCTTTATTTGTATTTTAATAATAACGTATTATAATTAATAGAAAACTACTTCCAAGAAAATTATTTTACTTTACTTAAATTTAGAAATGTCACATGAACCATTCTGTCAACTTTATAAAATAAAAACTAATGTAAATGAATGTAAAAGAGCTGGCTTTTTAATGTGGATCATCAATCAAGTGATCCAAAACCATAGTTTAGGATATTAGGTATACTATATTAAGAAAATTCATTGCAAAGATTATTTATATAAAATATTATATTTATGCATGAATTAAAGAATTGTATTTTCCAAAAAGTTAATAAAAATAAATTTTATACATTAACTTAAATATAAACTAATTTTAATTTATCAAAAAAGTTAATTTTATTTTTCCTTTTTACATATATTTAAAGAAAAGTTTATCTGTAACACCTATACAATTAAACTCCCAATTCTAAAAGCATTAACATTTACGAAAAGTAGGAATTTACAAAATATCGTAATTCTGAAAAAAAAAAAAAAAAAAAACACACACACACACACACATATATATATATATATATATATATATA
>Ga0209700_100967_pt1 | contig 57918 bp, 24 predicted proteins | sample SiratroredBW_FD_187528 | JGI IMG/M metagenome (GOLD analysis project Ga0209700, IMG submission 187528) | Root nodule microbial communities of legume samples collected from California, USA - Siratro red BW (SPAdes) (version 2) | ecosystem: Host-associated > Plants > Roots > Nodule | place: USA...
AAAAATAAAAGTAAAAAAATTAAAAACAAAAAAAAAAAAAAAAAAAAAAATGAAAAAAAAAAAAAAAAAAAAAAAAGAAAAATACAAAACCAACAAAAAAGGAAAATAAGAAAAATCAATCATAATAAGAAAAATAACAAACCTTTCAATTTTTCAACTCTATCAAACCCTAATTGCTCAATTTAATAAACAATAAACATTTAGTTTTGCTCGCAGGAACCCTTTTGATCAATGAGCAACATTGTTCAAAGAAGATAAACACAAGGTGACCGGAGAGTTAGGTGATGCCTATAGATTCCCATGTCCAAAGTTAAGTGAGTATTTATTTGTGTTTTTCATTGATTGTTGTTTTTTTTAATAAGTCTCTTTTTCATTATTGTTTTCAAATTCGCAAAGTCGCTCTTCTGCTAGTTTATATTGCTAGAAAATTTTACAGTGTTTATAATTATAAAATGTGTTGAACTAATAACATTCTATCATGTAATTTTCATGTCAAATTAATAATCTATATCGAAAATCACATTATTTTCATATAATAATAATAATAATAATAATAATAATAACTATTATTATTATTATTATTATTATTGTATTATTATTATTTAATGATGATATTTGATATGGAAAACTAAAATTAATATAAATATAGTTGAGATACTAAGGTCCATGATTTTTTTTTTTAAAGACTAAAAGTGAGTTTTGTAAAAATATAAGAGAATAAGATTGGATAAAATGTGTTGAAGGAATTAAAAAATAAATAAGGTTCATGAAAGGGGAGACTAATTTAATTTATCAAATATTTGTCACGTTAAACTAATTTATATGCACGGAGGGATAATATGAGTATGTCTGTCATCATTTAAAGAAAATACTCCCTCACAGACGATATTAAAAATGTTATAACGAATGAAAAGTATATTAAAAATCATCAATTTTTTATTTAAAAGTTAATAGTAGAATTAATTTTGACTTTATTTCCATTCATGCTTTTCAAATAGATTTCAAATTAATATGAAGATCAAAATATTATCAATAGTAGAAATGCAATATTAAAATTGTTTGTGATAAAAATTAGATCTAAGTTATTAAAAATTTATGACTAACTAAAATTCATATTTATTTTAAATACTTTATCTCTTTTATTTTAAGTGATATTTTCATTTATGAATAAGTTTTTAAACATTTAATTTATAAAAATTTAACATATAGATATATGAGGAAAATATAGAGATGAAACATTTGTTTCTTTATACACAAAGGTATAAACTTACGTCAAAATAGTAACTTGTATCATTTATATATTATAAATTAACTTTACTTTTAATTAATATAGAATCTTCAATATAAAAAATCTCTTTTCATTATAACAATTATTATTGATATTAGTAACACTGTGAAAATCCTTTTATTGTTATTTTTATCTCTGTAATCAACTTTCTAAATGATATATGAGATTCAACCATTTAAGGTTTAAAAAGATACATTTACTCATTTTTACTTTTTCAATTATTTTAATTTTCATTATTATTTATACTTTGATTTAAGATTTATTTAATTGTAATTTACTTTTAGATATTTTATATTAGAAAAAAAATAAAATTTTAATATGAAATTCTTAATATTTTTATTAATATTTAAAATAGTAAAAAAATGAAAATAAATATTTCACTATTTAATAAAAATAAAAATGAGAGAAAAAATTAATACCTATTAAATATGAGATGAGAATGAAAATGAGCTTTTACTTTAAAAAATAGAGATGAGAAAATGAGCTTAAACGTGTTCTAACTCCTTTTACTATCCCTAACTCCTTGAACTAAGTTAAATAAATGAAATTCAATGTTTAAATTTTATATTTCTCCGAACCCAATCTAAACCTAGCTGTAAATATTTGTAAGAAGTAATAGTAAAAATTGATTTTCTTCCATAGTTATATATATGGTAGCCATTGTCCAAATTAAACACGAACCACTTGACTGTAAACGTGTCTTCTTCAATGTTCTCTTTCCTATCTCATTGTGGAATTGTCATTATCTATCGTTCAACTACTTTTTCAACACCTAAACCGATTCTTCTCCAAGTTGTCTCCTACCATAGCCAAAATCTCTTTCTCTTTCTCTTCTTCCATCTTCTATTCCGATAAAATCACTTTTTAATATTCAGCTACTGTTCTCTTCAACTCCTCACTCCTCTTTTGTGACACCAAAAAACTTGAAGGACATCATCAACTTGTGTGAAGGTATATATTCTATTCTATTACTTTTTTTCCCTGCCATATGAGGTTGTTCATCATCCAAATGAATATAACTTATTTAGTTTGTTGTTTTTGTGAATATCTTAATTTCTTGCTTTTTTATATATATATATATATATATAATATGCAGAGAGTGTGAATGAAGTGGTGGACATCTTGAAGAGTTTGTTGACAGAAGATAGAGAGCACAGTTGAACATACCCAAAAGGCTTTGTGTGTGCGCAGTTTTGTGCTCTCTGATCTTCTGTCAATGTATTATTTTCTTACCAACTACCTTGTTAGTTCCTTGATTCCTCTGAGAATTGAATACCCTTTGAGTTGATTTTCTTGAACGTGCAAATTTCTCAGGGAGAAAACTCTGGTAAGTACTTGCTTCTATTTTAACCTCTATATGTAAGTATATGTGTTTGTGTTGTGACACTGCATTCCAAAGCACACATTAAAAAAAGCTATTAGAAAGCACACAAAATTGTCTGTGCTTTCAACAGGTTCTTCCTTGAATCGGTGGCTGCATGATTTTTTGTTTAGTTAATATGTTCATATACAAAATATTTTGTATTCACTGAATATGCAGTGTGAAAGGAAAAGCACATTTTCACCTTCAGCAGTTGACTTGACTGAGTCAGTGTTTGTTCTTTGTGAGTGGTTAGAGTGACTTGTAGTTTATCTAACATGGTATTCTATAGTTAATACATAACTATATCTTTTTAATTGCATAGGTAAGAGTTTGAACTTTGTGATAAAAAAGAAAAGATTAATCTCTTAAGTTGTTCTTAATGTCTCAATAGGTTAATCTTTCGGTTTGCACAGGTAGATTACCAGTTAAGCAATAAGAGGAAAAAAAAAAAGGTGAATTACAGTAGTAATAAATAGGATTGCTCTCAGTGCCATAGCTGGAATCTATATATATCTATTTTATTCAAGTGTTGATATGATGGAACATATATGACAAATGTTGAAATATATTTTATTGCATTCATTTCAGTACATTCTTTATTATTAAAAGAAATACTGTAAATCTTACTTGGATCTCATTTTTGTATTTACATTGATTATTATTGAAAAAAAAAATATTAGTTTGTCATAGAGAAGCTAAAAAATCTAGTAGATGATACTAAATGGGTGGATCTGAGTTCATATTCATTGGTGTTTCTTTCCTTTTGATGTGACCCACTTGCCCTTTGCTTAAAACAATGAGTATGCTAAAAATATTATTATAGGAGAGTGACATTCTAGCTCACAAATCAACCTGACTTATCAACAAGGTTGTCCTTAACGGAAACCTAGTATCTCTTATTTGGATTCTCCCTTGAAAGTAATCTATATAACTAGTTGTAATTTATTAAGAATTTTCTTTTCATATTTTTTTTCTAAAAAAGTACTAATAAATCATGAACAAATTATATAAGAAATTATGATATTATCTCAAATAAAAAAATTGAAATTATATATTTGTGAATCTTCTTTATTTATTTACTTTTATTCAATATTGGTATTTCAACTTATATATTGATTAACATGGAAACTAATGTGTGAATGAATGGGAAAAGTTTTATTTCTGAAAGTAGAGTAGGTTGGGTTTTAGGTTTTTTTTGTATAGTTATATATAGAGAATCTTGAGAATGCATTGGAGATTGAAGGGGAAACAAACTTTAGCTGTCACAGCAGATAAGTAAGGATACTTGCACCCTGTTCACATCTATTTTGGACATTTTGTTAAAGCCTTGTCTTTTGTCCTTTTTGAGTGTAAATGTGAAAGTTGAAGGTATGCTTGTACTCCTCTTTTGGCCTTTTCCTCCATTTTTCATTCAAGGTTTTGGTGTAGGGTTCCCTATGAGAGTAGAAAAATGTAACAGAATCTTTATCATTTAGAAATGCATAAACAATCATGCTAATAGGCCAAACTCATGCACACATACAAATTAAATACCCATTTGCTTTCCTCTATCTTTCTACCCACTAAAATCAATAAAAATATGATTTCTGATATTGTCATTTAGGGTTTAGTTAAAATAATTTAAACAAACCAAGGGATAGAGAATTGAGTTTTATTGGATGTAAAAAACTGTATTCTTTTCAAAGAAATTAAACTTAGTTTAGTGTTTAGTAATTGAATTATTCCTAAAGAAAATTACGTATCTAAACTATAATTTATAAATTTAGAAAATATGTTTTGAAATAAGATTTATATTATAATAACTAAATCATTTCAGCTAGTTCCAAAGTAGTTTAGTTTGATTTAATTCACTGAAGTTATAATCCAGTTCAATAAATTTGAATAATTATACAATTTAGTTTGATTCAGTCTATTTTTAGATTTTAGTTTGATTTTACAATATAGTTTATTCCCTAACTACAACTATATGATAATTGGAAGAATAATTTCTAATCATTAAGTCAACCTATTGTATTAATTAAATAATTAACCAAAGACATCCATAATGTATACTTTGTTTAAAATTTTTCATTGGTTGTTTTGGACCATGCCATGTTCCACAAATTTAAATATCTCACAACAAAAAATCATTCTGATTCTAAGGTTAAGTTAACATCGCTATGTGAGTTCTTAATTAATTTTATGAATCTTATATTCGACTTATTTTTTTAATCTTTTTAATATTTTTTTCATTAATATGTCCTTTTTAATACATAACAAAATCTTAAGCAACACTTGCTTGTATAAATCACGTGTGTTCACTTAAGAAATCGTGTGTTTTAATAACAATTTTATTAAATAATATTGCTTAAATAAAATAACATTGAAAAACAAGGAGATAAACTAATATCTCTTGAGACATTTCGTCGAAAATATTCGATTTTCTTTTAAATAACATAGCCACTTAATTTAAATTGTGAAGTTTTGACACGGGCAGGGTTGAGATCTTGTTGGCAATATTTTTCGAAAACAATTTAATAATAAAATAAAATGAATAAAATACTTTTATAAATTAAAATTAATTTATATATGAAATAAAGATCATCTCTTTCAGAAACTAACATGTAGAAGATTTGAAAATGATAATACCAAATATATTCTTGTCACCTTACATGTAAAAATCAACTTATTTAAAATAAAAAATAAGAAAAATGCTAAAGTATATACGAAGATTTTAGGGATATTTCTTTTTCATCGTTATAAAGAGAATTCATAACTATCAAATTAGAATACCTCTTCAATCATATTTTGATTATTATTATATTTATTATAATAGTTATTAATATTATTATTATAATATTTTTATTTTTATTAATATTATTATTATTATTATAAATATTGTTATTAGTATAGTTATTATTATTATTATACTATTATTATTAATATTATTATTACAAATATTATTAGTATTATTATTATTACTATTATTATTATTATTTTATTTATATTATTACTATTAATATTTTTATTATTATCGATGAAATAAATCTGTCAATAACCTATAACTTGCCTGATAGGCAAGATAGTTAAAATCGAGATTTTGAGTAGAATCGTGAAGAATTTATAAGATTGTAAATCGTGAAATCGTAACAAGAATAGTAGATTTAATTTTTTTTAAATATATAAATATATAAATATATATATATATAATAATATTTTTGTCAAAAATAAACAAAATATAAGTATATATAACATTTTTGTCAAAAATAAATAAATAAAAGAAATTAAAAAAGTAATTGAGGAATGATTCAAACTTGATACAAAACTCTTTTAAGTCTATATAGTCTCATTTTTTATTCTACTTAATGTATTACATGAAAAGTAATTAAAAAGATGAACTTATATATAGGTTATATTATGAAGGAGTAATAACAATGTAAAATATATCTTAAAACATCAAGTCTCCAAAAGAGATCCAAATTAAAGTCACAAACCCCATAAACACAAATCAAATATATACACATAACTAAAGAAAATGATATAAAATATTGTAATAAAATCAATTCATTTGTTAATACTTCATCAGGAGTCTGAATTCTTTTGACTTGACTAATTTAGAGAAGTGGAAGAAAATCTTGTTAGGGTATGCTTTAATGACTTTGGGTGTGTGACAGAGGTTTTAGAATTTGGCAAGAAGAGAACAAAAAAGAGATGGTTAAAATTGTCTTAATTAAATTAATTTAAATTTATTTTAATTGAATTTGAAATGAAACTCAATCAAGAAGGAAGAGTGAATGTGTAGAGAATCTTCATTTGCCTTAATTAAATTAATTAAGTTTTATTTTAATTGAATTTGAAATGAAAGGCAATGAAGAAATAGGTGTAAAGACTCTTCATTTGCCTTAATTAAAATAATTTAATTTTATTTTTATTGAATTTGAAATGAAAGGCAACAAAGAAGAAAGAGGAGGAGTGAAAGTAATGGTGCAGAGCAACAAAAGAGATTTTTATTTGAATTAGGGTTGGAATAAGAAGTAAATGTGTATAGCTTAATTGGGTGGATTGGTTGGTGGTATAGTGACAACACATATAAAACAGTCAGAATTTAATAGCATAAAATTTAATAAAATTAGGTTTGTATTAGATTCATTCAAGAAGGTGAACAATTTAAAACAGAAAAAAATGACAATCACACTTTTTGTGATTTTATTGAACAATATGTACAATCTCTTAATATAGAAAGATCCTGTTGTGGAATTTAAATTGTATAGAACATGTAAAGTAGAAAAATATTACAATTTTACAAGTAAACTGTAGATTAATTTATTAATCCGTCTATAAATTGACAGTGAATTCATAGATGAAAAATTTAACAATAAATTTTTAACGACATATTAAATCTATCAATAAATTAATTCATCACTAAAATATCTCAATAATGACATTTTATTCATAAATAAAATTTTGTCAATAATTTTTCATTAATAATTTCCATTTTTCTTATAGTGCAAGTTAAGAAAAAAAATTTCTAAAATATGGACTAGCTAAAAATTTTCTATTCACTGTTCACTCACCAAAGTATTTCTAGCTTAAAAAAATATTTGGGTTTTTATCTAAAGAATGCACACAACAATTTAAAAAAACATTAACACAAAACGAACAATAAACTATACACAAACAATATCAAGCAACCATCCAAATCATACCAATTTTTTCTAAAAGATTTGGTCAGACAAAAGATATATAATACAATTACTTAATCAATGGAATAATGGATAAAATAAACTAAAAAACAAATTTTAATCAATATGTCGCGACCACCTAAAGAATAAAAAACCAAAAATAAACTAAAATGTTATAACTTGTAAACTCAACTAAATCAAGAACATTTTTTATAATTAAATTAATTTCAACCAACTAAAATAAACTTAACTTTTATTAAAAAAAAAGTGTAACACACTTCAAAAATAAATTTAAATTAAAAAAAAATAAGATCAAATCTTATGAGCTTCCTTACAACTAAACTAAACATAAAATTACAATTCAAAACTACTTTAAAAAACAATATCAACCTAATAACATATATTCTTGAAATAAGCTTTATTTGACTCTTCAATTCAATTATAATACTCTCTTCCAATCACATCTTCCACCACACATAATGTCACTCACGTGTAAAGATTATGTCATCATAACCAATAAAGATATACAATTTTAAGTTTGAATTTATCTACGATGCATAACCTTTTATACGTCTACAAAATCTTTACAACCAAAGACGCATAATTGGTCTTGGAAAACACCTTGTCATACCACACAAATCTTATCATTTAATCTCACAACTTCATCAAATCCCATGCCAAAATTACTCTTCTAACCTTGGGCTACAATATCCAATTGGGCAATAAATAAATTTATACTTTTGAAGGGATAGAATAACTAGACAATGCAATACATAACTTTCAAACAGTATATGTTTTCTTGTTCATATCTCTTATTAGGTGGCAATCTTTTTACGTATTAAAGTGTCTTTAGAGATATTTTATAGTTATGCTTATGAACGAAGGTTTTTTTCTTTTTTTTTTTGTACTGCTAAGATGAACTTGCACCTTGTCCCTCTTAAATGCAATTAAAAATTCTTATTCCTATAATTATTTACTTAATTTTTAAAAATTGATTTTTTCCCAGTTTATAATTGTTTTGTCTAATTTGTATAACTACAGCTTTTACAGTAAGTATATATATATATAGTCAAATTATTATGATTATTTTAGTTATTAGTTAAATTTACTATACTATTTTTAAATATAAAATTAAATTTTATATTTGACTCAAATAAAATATTCTCCTTTGCTCGAACAATCAAACATTTCAACTTCAATAATTAACGCTCGCTTATATTTTGGGGCATTCCGAGAATTGAACTCGGATCCTCTCGCACTCTAAGCGAGAATCATACCACTAGACCAAATGCCCTCTTCACTGCAGAAAAATTGTTAGTTTTAATAAGCTCAAAATTTTTAAACTGTCAATAAATGAATTTGTTTTGATTGTATAGTTTGGTAAATGTGTAATTTTGGTTCTTATGATTCAACATTAATATACACATTTTTATATGTTTAAATTAAAATAATTTATTTTAAAAAACTAAATGTTTTTATTTTAAATTAAAAAATAAAATTACATATTAGAGTATCAAAATTATATTTTAGTGACAAAAAAATTATAATATTAATTAACTTAATGAGTTTTAAAATATAATTTGTAAGATATAGGATATGATTTATATAATTAAACCCAAGTTTAAATCTAATAATCTTGCCAAAGACATTTACATGTGAAGCCTACAGATAAACACTATACAAATGCTAAGATACAAGTATAAAAAATGATTAGATTTCATATAAAGACTCTATGAAGTTTATAAGAAGAATCAGACACGAGCAAGTGAAGATCAAACAAATTCAATAAACAACATTAAATAAAAAATACAATAATTGAAGAGTAGTCAAAGCCTGGTGTGAGAAGACTAAATGTTAGTGCAAATATGTAGATAAAACAAGTTGGAATTATAAGATGAATGTTTATTAGTAGATAAAGTTAAGATGTGAAACTCAGAAGACAAATTTTGTCAGTGCAAGGATTGTGATTTTAGTTATTACATATAACATCAATTATCTCCTAGTAAAAATCAATTGACTCAAGTCATAAAACGTGATCTTAGGTTATTAATTGACTCAAGTCATAAACGAACATGATTTTAGGTTATTATTTTTTTAAGTAAAAATAATTACACCGTGACTGTTAATTATAACTTTTGAATCCAACATAAATGTTCTATCTAAAAATTGATATAAAACAAGTTCATCTTTAATAATAATAATTATTAAAGAGAAAAATTATTATGAATAACATCAATTATCCTATTACAAAGATAAATAAACCAAGTCACAGTTAAATAATGATAGTTGAATTACTATTTTTTTATGTAAAAAGAATTACACCTTCACTAGTATTTATATATTTTGGCTTAATGATATACTTTAGATCCAACATGAGTTAGTATGCATGTTAATTGATTATTAAAAATTCACATTTAACTTAATCCAAAGTAAACCAGTAATAAAAACTTTTTCAGAGCTATCAAAAATGAAAGTGAAACATTCTTTAAAATTCTTATAGTGTTCATCAAATTTAAAATTAAAGTATTAATTGATATTAACATATTTATTCATGCTTAACATTGTTTCTTACTTTATCCATTTTCCATTACTACTTGATATATAATCCTTTCATATATATATATATATATATATATATATATATATATATATATTTTTTTTATATAAAACAAAAAAAAAGGATTCACATTATTACTAACTTTTAATATGAAAGTTAGATTCATAAGTTGAAATTAGAGGACTTTAAAAGTTACTTTTTTTTTTCTTCTCTCGTTTTTCCTAAAATATTTTTCTTTCTTTTTCTCCAAGTTCTTTTCTTCTCTTTTTTTTTTCTTTTTTTTTCAAGAACTTCTTTTATTTTTCCTTCTTTTTCTTCTTGTGCTCTCCTTTATTTTTTTAATATTTTTTTCTCTCTTTCTTTCAAATAATATTGTTCACCTTTTTCTTAAATTTCTTTCTCTTATAAACTATTTTTCTCTTTCTATAATTCTTTTTTCTATTTTTTAGAAACTATATCGTTTCTTTTATAAAGTTTTTATGGTGGTAGAAAATTTTTACTCATGCTAAATTTCAAATTATTCATGCCAAGTTTAATGGTCTTAAACTGCATTTTGGACCCACGAAAATGTAACAGAGCTTAGACATCTTGAGGAGCACAATTGAAAATTTTAAAAATCATTATAATCAACAAATATTAAATGACTTATTGCAAGGTGTATCAATTGTCCTATGATAAAGGTAAGGTAGATTAAGTCACAATTGAACCAAGACATTTGAATTGTTATTTCTTTAAATAGAAAAGGTTGTGTCATAACTATTATAACTTTTGGCCTAGTGATAAACAGTAGATCCAATCACTTGCATCAATTTTTTCTTGTAAAAGAAATTAGGTGAGACAAGTCATAATCAAATCACTATACTTAAGCTAATACACTCTTAAGTAAAAAGAGTTGTGTCTGACTATTAACTATAACTTTTGACTTAATAATAAATATTTGATTCAACTCTTCAATTTCTCTGAATTTCTCTGAATGTGGGAACCTAATTATTTACCACTCTATATTATTCTTCTTATAAGAGAACAAAATACCTAAACAAACAAAAAATGGTTAACACAATTAAAAGATAAGATATGAACCTCACCACTCCCTAATTATTTTCACTCAATTGGCTTATGTGTTACTCTTGAAATATTGTAATATAAACTATCACTCAAACATAATTTCAATTCTTAAAAAAAACTCGCAATCAACTCATCAAGAATTTTATATTTAAAGTAAAAGATATGACAAATTCAAGTTCAACCAAAAAAAGTTAAGAAAATGAAAAGTTAAGACAACAAACTAGGAATACGCTAAACCAAATACTATAAGATATTATGACAAAGCTAAAAATGCTAAAAGAAATACTTGAAAAGACAAATTTAATATAAAGAATATATTTAAAATTACTACTAAAATTGTAAGAAAAACAATTAAACTAAATAATTAAAAAGTTAATTTATAATAAATGAATTAAGATTGCCAAATGAATGGAACTAATTAAAACATTCAATAGAGAATACAATTAAAAATAAATCTAAGTCTTAGAAAAAATATAGAACATACACAATTAATATTTTTAATTTTGTTATAACACTGAGACTAGTAAAAGTTAGCTAGGCATCCACCCCACTCCGGAATTGGCTTGATTTGTGCTTATAACTTTTCTGAAATTTGCTTGATTTGTGCTTATAATTATTTTTCAAGATTTAAGCTCAAATTTAAAGAAATGCTCACAATAACTTTATAATCTCAAAACCATATAAGCTTTTATCTTAGACCACTATGTCTTACAAAGATAATCAAGAGATTAAGAACTTGAAAGAAAGTTAATGACGAACCTATGACTTAAATTCAAAGATAGGATATAAAAAAAAAAAGGGAATAAAAGAACAAGAATTAAGGATAGAAAATTCACAGACTTGGACCTAGAAATCTAACAAAAAATTTCATCCAAGAATTGAATTCAATTCACAGGTTGACTGCACCATTGTGCGCTTGTTTTCTATTTTAGCTGCTTACTACTTTAATCCAAAGCCACTAACTTGTTCAAAAGAAACGCGAGCCAATTCTTCCACTTGAATATACACTTAACATTGGATCATCACACCACACCATTTCAATTGTTATAACTGGTTGAACAAAATCAAACAACAAAATCTGCGAGTCCCAAATATGCAAGTTAGTGGATTTTATCAATGCATCGAAAAACATGTAAACTGTTTGATAAAATGCCTCAATCAAAAGACAATGAACAAAACTAATGCCACTGAAATTTTATTGCTGGGAACTGAGTTTCACCACTGAATCACCATTCATGATATAATTCGATAAATGAATATTCAGATTGCAATTGTAAATGTTCGAATAATACAAGAACTTCAATCAAAAAAGCTATAACAGGAAACAATATTCAAACCAAGGAGATGGACAATGAAATGAAGAAAACAATAGTTGCTATAACAGGAAACCATATTCAAACCAAATCAATGACAGAATTGTAGAGACAATGAGATAACATGCAAAATCATACTTGATACTAGATAATTTTTTTGAAAGTAAGAGTACTACTGTAACTAAGAAATTATTGTTGGAGGAAACAATACTTATCTAATTATGTGAGTGTTATGCGAAGGTATTGAAATATTTTGTAAGTTAAACTCTGACACTAGATTTTTGTCTATAAGATAGGGAGGGTGTCAGTGTAAAGACGGGCCTACGGGCCTAAACATATCTTATATAAGAAGAGTTGAAATGTTCTTAAATACTTTATTTTATTTAATTCATTTTTTACTAATAAAAAAATAAATAATACAATGAAGTTCTCACCATAAATGTCTAAACTAGTTTCTTAACAATAATAACCAATTTTCTAAAATTCATATTTCTTTCTAAGTTATAATTATTCTTAACACGTTTAATTTTAAGGAAAAAAATGATGTTCAAATTCAATTATACATCCATAATTACAAATGTTATATACTTTTAGTATTAATTAAGAATAAAATCAAAATTATAAAATTATAATATATTTAAAGTACAATTTTTTTTTCTTACAAACTGAATTTATAAAATTAAATTAGATTTATTAAGATAATATCAAGGTTTATTTTATATAATTTCTTTAAAAATGGTATGTCACTGTTATTAGATCACCTACAAACATTTAATCTTATATTTGAAATGTGTTTATTTTTCACATATGTTGAAAATTTTACATAAAAATAAAATCGAATTATAATATATAAGTAAGATACCATCTATAAATCAATTTTATAAAATTCACTTAAAAATAAACTAATTTGTTAAGACATATTATTCTTAAATTACTATACATTCAGAAGTAAATACAGGAATCATAGAAAGAAGAAATTTATAGGTAAAAGCAAAATTTATAGGAAGAAAAAAGGCAATAAAAGAAGAAAAGAACAAATTTATTTTTAATAGAAGAAAGAATCATCCTTTCTACTATGAAGTATATATAGTAAAAAAAAAACAATTTATTGTACATTTCAAACAGGTGCTGCGAAATATTCTGCTGTCTATATAGTTGGACACTCATCTGAAATACTAAAAAATTTCGTTGTTATGTGGGAATCGATTTTCCTATTAAATTTTATAAACCCTCTCATGATACTATTTTTTCGCAGAATAATTTAGATCATATGAGGTTGATCATAAATATTAATATATTTTTATAAATTTCTCTCACATTCTATCGTGAAAAAAAAAATGCATTATTTATTTGGTTTCTGTTTATATCTTCGAAGTTTCCACATAATGAATAGTGATCGCTGAAAATGTTCATGTGCTGGGCTTCACTTTTCCATTTATTCTTCACCAACCCCTCCAACCAATTTCTGACCTGAAATATTCCTGATCGGTTGGTATATTTGTATACAAATATGTTTTCTATCATTCGAAATATTTTAAAATGTTAATTTATCCCTGTAAAAATTTAATATATTTTTTATCTTTCGTATTTTTGGATAATTTTTTTCTTCCTTAAAATTTAAAAGTAATCTTTTTAATTGCTATCATTTAAAAAAAAAAGTCTATTTTAACTCTTTTGGTCAATTATCACTACTTAAACGTTATATTCTTTGAAATAGAAACAAACAAACATGCAGTGTGTTTGACGATAGAAATACAAATCATAATATGGTTATCCTTGGGCGAATTTATTCATGATAAGAACTTGCATGAAAGAAAATATATGAAATTGATTTCTTTATAAATTGATTTTTTTATATATATAAAATTCATGTTAGATATTTATGTGATTTTTTTCATCTGGCTCACACTTCAAGATTCAACTATCACTTATTATTAAAGGAACACATTTGTTAAATAGAAAAAATCACATCATAACCAAACCAAACTGATGTTAAAAACTCTAATAGAGAGTATGAAACTAAACCACTTAAAGTCAAATTGTTTTTTTATTTAAAGAATTTATAAACATATTAATTTTCTTCACAATAAATATGAGATATCTTACTCTATAGTCTTACAAGTTTTCATGCATTTTCTCCATCTCCCTTTAAGAGATCAAGAGACAGTCATATGTGGAGAAAAAGTTTGACACAAAAATAAAGAATCACACTCAAGTCATACACACCACCTCTTCACTACAGTTCTGAGAATGACTTTCACAATCTCAACATATAAAGAATTTTGAGTACTTAAAAAAGAAGTGAATTCTTCTAAAAATATCATCACAAACAGAATAATCCGAGCAACCTTTAGCAGTTTTATATGTGTTGAATTTAATCCATCTCATCTTAAACATTTTCCAAATGACTTAAATAGTATAAGTACTTTCTTAGGCCTAGCTTTCATGCCAAAGAACAAAATAACAAAGTCACCCATATCACTATTCATAGAGTTTCTGGAAGCATTACCTAATAATCTAATGTAATATTTGATAGTGTGTATGGTAGAGTTTAAATTTATGCTTTGTTGAAACTTAGTGTGATTTCTCATTCTCCAAAAATCATTCACAAGAAATGAGTTACAACAAACAGGTGGATTTTTTTTTTATCAAGAGCTACTTGCAACTTTAAAGAATTGAATAAGATCATTACGAAAAATACATATAAGGAAAAACTTGTTACAATTAGGACCATATTTGTATGGCATTTTGACATTCAAAAAACATATGAAAAATACTGTCCTTTTATTGCCTAAACAAGGTATATGAAAACAAAAAGGAAAAAAATCTCTATATTAATATTGAACTTCCTTGAAAGTAGACAAACTATTATGAAACAACTTCCAAGAAAAATCAAAGTTTTAGCAGGATGGACGACGTTAAACCAAATCAACTTTTTCAATAATAAGAGTCATGACAAGAAATAAAAATAACTGGTAACCTTTTAACTCAATCATCCAAATCATATAAAAACCATTGAAAATATATGGTGGTGATGGTAATATTTTGCAAATTTTTGGGTCCAAGAATGTTGCACAAAAAAGAATAAAGAAACTAACAACACACATTGCAAGTTTGAGAAACTTTATCAATGAGCTTAAGCCTCTCCATATAAGAAACTCCAACTAATAGAGAAATATAACGGAACACCATAAATCATTCAGAATTTTAGTCTGATTTCATTTACCTATAGTTCAAGAAGTAATGTCCAAGATAGATAAACGTTGTAGTATCAATCACTAATACAAAGTCAAATAAATGTGGATTTATACGAAACAATATTTTTATATTTGAATTTTAGAAACCCAAATCTTATCATTAATTTATAAAAAGTTCTCTTATATAATTTCTTAAAGTTTTTATTTTATTTATTTATTCATAAGTTAAGATTAACTTTTGAAGAAAACAACATAATGTTTTTCTTTCTAAAAAATAATTTTAATTTGAAATAGATAGAAAACGTATCACAAATTAGATAGACTAACAACAAATTTAAGGGTTTTAGTCTCTTACTTTATTTTTTTTTTAAGAAAAATCTTATTTGAGTTTTTGAACAAAAGTAAAACTACTTATATATTACGCAAATATAGAGATAAAAAAATTGTACTAATTTTTTTTACATCAATTACATCAACGTTTTAAAATATTTGGAAGGATTACAAGACATGTTACACTGATAATCAAATTTCACGTTTTTGTAACTAAATTATTCTTTCTACCATTCATGATTGTGACGTGAAACATTGGCAAGTCAAATGTGTTCCGCAGTCAGTGGAAAAAAGTAAACAACATCATGTTGTGCAATGGAAAATGTGAGTTTTGGCTAATGCTGCTGCTCCCACAACTTGGTCTGCAAAATATATGATAATTAATTAGAAGAAACAATAAAACAAAACCTTATGATATTGCATGAGCAAGTGAGTACATGGTTATGCATATGTGCTTGAATTAGGGCATCACTAAGTCAACAAGAGCCATCATAATAAAGTAGGGTTGAGAAAATATGTCCCAATAATAGAAAGTGGCAAAATGAATTGCAATTGGTTGTTCCATTGGCCCAAGATAAAGGCAATGCTGCCCAACCAACACACAAACAGGATAAAGTTATGGTTGTTTAATTATGTGTACCATGTGTACTGCTTATTCTTTAGAGTTTCTAGTTGCTAGGATCACGCCAAAAAGTAAAATCTCTTTTGCTCTCAAGAAAATAGAAGGATTGATGATTATTCAATTTACTCACCCTATTAGTAAAAGTTTCAATTAAGTCTCTCGGTATAACAATTTTCAATGTTCAATCAATCCTCTCTTTACAATAATGTCATCTTTCTGTTATCGAAATTCACATTGTTAGTGTTCGAATTAGACTGTCCACATTTGTTTGTTAATGTTTTTATTAATAGTGAAATTAACCTGAAAAGTTATAAAATTTGAAAAACTTAAATAGTTTTTTTTATTAATGGTGAGATCAAATTTATTAAATAATTGGACTCGAAAAAGGTCATCAAGCAAAAGAAAAAAAGTAGTATAACCTATACTTTGCTATAAAACATATAGAACTTATGATGTAAGAGTGTTATAATTAGGGATGGTAATGAGTTTGGAGGATGTGATTTAATTTTCTCATTCTCATCCCATTCCTGAAATAAAAATCCATCATTATTCTTACATCCTTACAAATAATCTGAGTATTTATTTTGTAATTAGAGTTTATTATAATTGTATAAGTATGTTTTGCAATAAGGTTAGAATATCCCTAAAGTATTCTCATTAATTTTATTTTATTTTTTACCGTTTAAAAAAAAAAAAACAAATAATCTGAGTATAATTTTTTTTGTCACATTCTCATTCTTGTACAGGAATGGAATGAGTATATCTTATATCTTTATCATACTCGTTATCATCCTCTCATTATAATTAAATATTTTTTATAAAAAATAAAAATTACAATAAAAGAAATATTATCAAGTATTTAATATTAAAAAGATACACACTTTTTCTCTAATATTAAATTAAATATCAAGAAAGAAATTAGATAAAAGTCAATAATTATAGAAAATAATAAAATGATGAAATGTATCACCTATAAAGGATCAACAAAATGAATGAGTCTTATTTTGCTTTAAATAATTCATATTTATCACGGTATATACTTATAAGTAGATTTTACAAGTTATGTTATAATGACGAGGTTTAATGGAAATTGTCAATATTTGAATATTTAAAAAAGTATTATTTTTTTAAATTGGTATTATAAAGATATGGGTGTTAATATTAAAAAAAATGTATTGTATTATTAGAATACCCTAAGTGTTGTAAAAGACCCCATTCTTAATTTTAAGCTTCTCAGATAATACATTTGCATATTTTAATGAAAATTTATTATACACATTAATTTTAAATTTTAAATTCTTATTAAAATATCTCTTGGAAAATGCTGAAGATTTAATTACTTTATAATCTTGTTTCAATCGTTATATGTTCTTTGTTTTTCAGTGTATCTTGTCCATCAATTAATTTCTCTTTCATTAGGTATTTCTTGCATTTGAGAGAAAAGAATAATGTGTGGTGTGTTTTGAGTCGTAAGAATTTCACAGTTGTGTTTTAAAATATTATCTACTTGTATTAAAAGAGGAAATTACTTATAACTACATTAATCTTAATCTTTAAATGATGTAAAACTTAGAAGGAATGGAAATGCAAACTTACAACTCCACTAGACTTCTTTTCTTTTTAAACATTGGATGTTAAATTAATAAATGAATAACAAATTGCACAAAGGGATAAACCAAATTCACAAAGAAAGAAGTGAAGGGTCAATATTTTCATAAACAATAGAGGAAAAAAAGAGAGGGAACCAAATTTCAAAATAAAATAGTAAAACAAGTAAAAAGTATAATTAAGTCATTATAGTAGAAAAAAAAAATTTAACATCGATATTTCAAACATTTTATATAGGTTTCGTATAATTGATATAAATCTTACTAATACAGAAAGCAATAGAATTTTTACATTGATTGGTGCAAAAATCCTCACATATAACATCTGTTACGTAAATAATTTATATTGAATGGAAACTTATTTTACCAAATTGGAGCAAAATATGTTAATTTTCATATGGATTTTGTCTTATGTAACCAAAATTATTTATATGTATTATATATAATTTCTTTTCAAAACTATTTATATGTATATTCTTTTCAGATAAATGAATTGTAACCAAAATTCTCACAAAAAAATACTAAAAAGTTCAACAATAAAGAATAAAGTTACACTAAAAAGTTGAATTCATTTAAATTTAACTTAAATCCAACAAGACATCTAAACAACTACCAATTGTTAATATTTTTCTCACTTTGAACAAATATTTTCAATTATTGATATGTCTCATGACTCCTTATTAATAAAAAGTTGCAACATATATAATAAATATTATTTATCTTATAATAGCATATTTGAAATAAAAAAAATTAAGTTACAAAACAAACTTTAAAGTGTTATTATTTAATGGCCAAAAATTTTGAATACTGAAGATTTATGATTAACATACATTATTTAATAGTTAGACCGAAAGTGTGCATGTTATTTCTTACATATATAATATCTCAATGTTAACTAAGTTAATTCTTTAAAAATATATAAGCATGATTTTATCAATTTCAATAAAGAACTAAATACTTTAGAAAAATTTACGTAGATTATGTGGCCACAAAGTAGACTTACCGTATAAGAATTTGCATGTATTCATAGCAAGTAAAACAAAAAATTAATAATGAAATACTTTTTAGATAAACGAAAAGAATATTATATTTTAATTAAACCATGTCTCTATAATAAAACCTTTAAGTTTGTCTTCAACTTTTTATTAAAGAATAAAATCACACAATAATATTGTCCCTCAAAATTATTACCATTAATAATTGGACATTGATTGACTATAATAAGAATTGGATAGCTGAAGTGGGCAAGTCTGATATGTACTGCTATGCTGCGTTATTGAATTGTAGTTGCACGCAGATTAATATAGTGGAAATCATAGAAGATTAAAATTTTGGAACGGGATGGTGACAGGAATAGATTGTCTAGACGGAAAGAAAGGAAAATTATGTCACTAAAAGGTAAGGTGTGTCTAATTAAATTTGTACTTTCAGCTATGTTATTGTTCATGTTATCAACTTTTAAAATGCTTAATGGGGTTAGGGAACGAATTATAAGAATCTAACAAGATTTACATAAATAAATCAATAATAAAAATAAATTTAAATAGACACCCTAAAACAAGAAGGTTGTGTGGTTATAAAGGAAGTAATGGAGGGAGCAAAGTGGCAGAAAGTGTTTGGTCGCATGGCATTATGTAGAGGGTGTAGGAATAGTTGGTTCTAGAAGAGGAGTTGAATAGAGTCTGAGCTTAACTCGTAGCTGATAAAATCAACCAAGCAAAACATTTAAAATAAGAACGAAAAGGACAATATAACAAATTTTTATATTGGTTCATCCTAACTCTTAGGAATAAGTCTAATTTTCTTTCAAACAAACTACTCAAGAGGTTCTACTAATCAAATAAATGATTACATCGAGTATACAAACCTCTCCAGGTTATACTGAGTGTACAAACCTCTCTAGGTTACCAGTCTTAATCTCCTCTTAATATCCTCTTAATATTAAGATCTCTCAAGATAAGAAAGAAACACTCTCAAAGAAAGCATATATAAAACTCATAAGGGTATACTTCACAAAGTGGAGAAAAATAGAGTTCGTTGGCACACCCAAAGGATTAAATGCTCTACCAACATATATGATACTTTGAAATTGTAGAAGTATTTCAAAGTTCTTGTCCATGTCTTCATCTTTATCTTGAAGTCCTTTATATAACTTCTTGAATACGACCATTTGAGCTTGAAACTGCAAGAATTGATGTTGCACAAATCTTGTCTCAACATATCTTCATCCTTATTATTGTAGACGTTAGAAAAGGAAAATTTTGATATAATCAAATTTTTGCATTTTAAGTCTTAATCTATTTATAGAAACAACTCAAATATATTTATAATATATTGTAATAAAAGCAAATCAATCATAATGATATATTTGAAGCATTTTTGTATCATAAACCTCTTTAGAAAGTTAGGTTTCAAATATTTTCCAATCTTGTAAATATTTTAAACCGTTGGATAAATTTTTTGACTTGAAATCATTTAACAAGATTAATATACAGTTCGTTACAAAATCAAAGTTATAAAAATCATTGTAGTTTTAATTTCGTTATCCTTGATAAGCTTTTTCGATAGACTGGGTAGTACACTAAGAATAATAAGACAGTCTAATATGTTGAACAGTAATGTTATTTCTAAATACTACACATTTATTAGTAAATATTTCATATATTATAGTATTTTTTATCATTAAAATTTTATAGACTACTAATACTCATGAGACCGCCTAGTAGGGTCTTAAACTGTTAACTAGATCGTCTGCTTCATCAGAAGAGTGACTTTACATATGGTGGGGAAAAATAAAGATGGAGTATGGCATCGCATGAGAAACTAGAATAGTGAGAAATTGCATGGTGGTAGTGAAAGGAGGAACAATATAAAACTTTCATAAGAGTCATCAAATACAAAACTAAATAAAGTAAGACTATTGAAGACAAAAAGAGAATGCAAATATAAAGTGTTCTAAATACTACATTAGTTTTAATAACAACCATTGGATGTATCTAGCTTCCAATAACAATTCTATTAGAATTGATATAGTATGTAAACATTTATTTAAAAATAAATAAATAAATAAACGTCTTACTTTTTAAGACAACGTTCTTAAATTTAAAATATAGGTATTCTAAAAGAAGTTCATTAAAAAATATTGTTGTGAAATGATAAAAGCCTTAAAATTAAGAATTGAGTCTAATATAAGACTCAATACTCTAAGCTTTAAGAATAAAAAAAATCATATTTTTTGAACATAGGAAAAATAATTGTCCACATTGTGAGTTATTATAAAACCTCATAAATAAAGGAAACCTCATAAAGTTGTTTAAAATTTAAGACATAATAAAACCAATTTCAAATAAAATAAGACTTTAGAATGATTTCAAATGAAATAATTTCAATTTTCCTGCAAAGCAATACATACCTATGACAACAAGATTGTGTTTTGATTGTACCAACAATACAGCAGAGTATGAGGCATGTGTTATGGGTATTCGAGCTGTCATTGAATTTGGGGCAAAATGTTTAGAAGTGTATGGGGATTTTGCCCTCGTTGTCCAACAGGTCAAAAGAGGGTGGAAAACTTGAGATCAAAAATTGATTCCTTATCAAGCATATATTAAGAGAGTAATGGAGTATTTTGATACCATAACATTTCATCACATCTCGAGGGAAGATAATCAATTGGCTGATGCTTTGGCTACCTTATCATCCATGTTCAAGGTAAACCAAAGAGGTGAACTACCAACAATCAAGATGAAGAGTCACAAACATCCAGCTTATTGTTCCTTCATAGAGAAGAATCAGACGGCAATCCATGGTATTTTGATATTAAGTAATATCTCAAGAACAAAGAATATCTTGAAGGGCCCTCTGAGAATGATAAACGAATGTTAAGAAGATTGACTACGAAGTTCATCCTAAATGGGGAAGTATTGTACAAAAGAAATCATGATATGGTGCTCCTTAGATGTGTAGATGCAAAAGAGGCAGAACTGATCTTGAAAGAAATTCATCCTTTGGAACTCATATGAATGGCTAGAAAAATCCTGAGAGCAGATTATTTCTGGTTGACTATGGAGAATGATTGTTGCATCGATGTCAGGAAATGTCTTAAGTGTCAGAAATACACAAACAATATCAATGTCTCACCGACGACATTGAATGTGTTATCTGCACCATGGCCATTTTCCATGTGGGGTATAGATGCCATTGGAGCTATTGAGCCAAAAGCCTCAAATGGGCATTGTTTCATTCTGGTTGCCATAGATTACTTTACCAAATGGGTAGAGACTGCTTCTTATGCCAATGTGACAAGAAAAGTAGTGGCGAAGTTCATCAAAAGAGAGATCATTTGCAGATATGATCTACCTAGTAGAATCATCACTGATAATGCTATAAACTTGAATAACAAAATGATGTCTGAGCTATGTGAAGAATTCAAGATTCAACATCATAATTCTACTCCTTATCGACCCAAGATGAATGGAGTAGTAGAAGCGACAAACAAGAACATAAAGAAAGTTGTCCAGAAAATGATAGTCACATACAAAGACTGACATGAAATGCTACCCTTCGCTTTGCATGGATACTGTACTTTAGTGCAAACGTTAACATGGGCAACACCTTTCTCATTGGTATATGGGATGGAGGCAGTGCTTCCCTTTGAAGTTGAAATTCCTTCTCTGTGAGTATTGATGGAGGCTCAATTAGAAGAGGCTGAATGGGTGCAAGCTAGACATGACCAGCTCAACCTCATTGATGAAAAAAGACTAGCAGCGGTCAGTCATGGACAATTATACCAAAAAAAAAATGAAAAGGGCATTTGATAAGAAGGTACGCTCTAGAGAATTCCAAGAAGGGGAATTGGTGATGAAAATGATCATAACAGTCCAAAGAGATAATAGAGGGAAGTTGATGCCAAATTATGAAGGCCCTTATGTGGTGAAAAGGACATTGCCTATAGTTGCACTTATTCTCACAAGGATGGATGGGGAAGAGTTGTATTTGCCAGTCAACTCTGACACAGTCAAAAAGTTCTATGCTTGATATGATTTCGTAGAGACAGGATTTTCTTTCGTACAAATTTGTTTTGTAAATATTAGTACTCTCATTGTAAAGTTCAAAAATTCTCTTTTTCAATGTGATGAATTATTTGTTCTTGAATTACTGAGTTCATAAGACCATAAATGACAAAATGAACCGTGAATAGCAAAATGCTTAACGAAGGTAAAAACTAGCTTTCTCAAGGAAATTGTCTCGATATAGTGCTTGATACCTTTCACCTTCCCAAAATTCCTATAAAGCCTAAAAATTCTCCGAATATCCAAAGAAAAAGGTTTGCCTCAAGGATTGCCACTTCCTAAGGAAACTCTTATACTGGGAAGATACGTTGTGTTTTTACTGCTAGCAAAAAGATTGTTTCTATTTCTTGTCTTCAGAGGTGTTCAAAATAAATAAAAATTAAAAGTCTGTTAGATTGAAAACCCGCAAGAGCGATCTAAGCCAAAGATAGGACAAGGGAAAAAGGAAAAATATATAAAAAAAACATGTGTTGGAAGTCATTAATTTGTTTTTCACTGTTAATATTTTTGAAGATTAAGCAATCATGATTCGAAGTGATATATGATCATGTTTCTTCATCCTAAACACTTTTACAAATCCTTTGCACCCTCTTTGAGCCAAAACAAAACTTTTCTTTCAAATACCCCTAATGAGGATCATCAACAATTTGAAGTTCAGTCTAAGGTTTCGATAGAAGAAATTCATAACCAATTTATATGTCACAGCTCCTAATTCATCAAGAAAGGAGTATCATCAGAAATTCCTGAAAGCTTAAAGGAAAGTGCACATCAGACAAGGAGTACATCGCAAGCTTCTCAAAAAAAGAAAAAGTATGAGAAGGAAAAAAGAAAATATCGAAAAATGAAAAGGAAAGAAAAAGAGAAAAGAAAAGGAAAAAAGATATATTCTCAAAAGTTCATCAAGAGGAGTGTACAACAAGGGCTCTTTAAGGAGAAAGAAAAAGAGAAAATGAACCTTATATAAAAAGCTCATGAAAGATGGTCTTGGTTGATTACAACATTTGGGTGATGATACTCGTTTAAATATAAAACTCCAAAATAATTTTTGAACCTTTATATCCTTTTCTTCACATTCCTTTTTACCCCTGGTCACGTTGCAAGCCCAATAAAATCATTTTGGATGTACGTAAAAAATATATCTTTGTACATACTTTTTGAATAAACATTGGAAGAAATCATTGAAAAATATTCCTTTGTACATAAATTTTGAAATATTTGAAAGTCATTGAACAAAATCTTTTGCACATACCTATAAACTTGTACATACATTTCTTTTGAAAATTATTGTTACCTATTAAGTACGTGACCAAACCTTTGTATATACTCTATTCTTGAAAAAATAACAAAACTTGGCATTCTCAAATAAATTCAACAAGGAGAAAACAAAATCAAATCGTTGTGCATTCATACATGCATTTAAAAAATCAAATTTACATGTATTCATACATTCATACATGTATTCAACTCGAATTTTCAAACGTCCAAACATGTGTTCAGAAACTCAAAGTTTCATTCGACATTCAAAAAAGATTAAAAATTCAAATGTCATGCATACATTCAAGCATTTTCATCAAAATTCCAATCAAACCAGACTCATGTTCAAATTACATTTATTGAAGAATGGGGTCTACGTCGTATCTTTATTTTAATTCTCAACAGTTTTAAAGAATGGGCTTTACGTCGTATCTTCATTTTTAAATTTTTAACAGTTTTAAAAAATGGGCTCTACGTCGTATTTTCATTTTTAAATTTTCAACAGTTTTGAAGAATGGGCTCTACGTTATATCTTCATTTTTAAATTTTTAACAGTTTTGAACAATGGGCTCTACTTCGTATCTTCATTTTGAAGTTTTCAACCGTTTTGAAGAATGGACTCTACGTCGTATCTTCATTCTAAATGTTCAACAGTTTTAAAGAATGGGCTCTATGTCATATCTTCATTTTAAATTTTCAACAGTTTGAAGAATAGGCTATACGTTGTATCTTCATTTTAAATTTTCAACAGCTTTGAAGAATGGGCTCTACAATGTATCTTTATTCTAAATTTTCAACACTTTTGAAGAATGGGTCTACGTCGCATCTAAATTTTCAACAGTTTTGAAAAATGGGCTCTACGTCGTATCTTCATTTTAAATGTTCAGCAACTTTGAAGAATGGGCTCTATGTCGTATCTTCATTTTAAATTTTCAACAGCTTTGAAGAATGGGCTCTACGTCATATCTTCATCTTAAATTTTCATCTACTTGGAGAAAAGGCTATATGTCAAATCTCCCGTTATTCTTTGGTTTGTTGATCCCCTGCAATGCAAGGTCTTAACTTTTGTATACATTTATTTCCACACCGAACGAAATTAGTATTTTTATCTTTACCTATCTTTTACTGTGATAATGCAAAAATCTTGATTTTCATATTATCTAGTAAAAGTTAAGTAAAGAGGGGCAGCTGTCAACATCAAATTTCGTCCGGACGAATAAAATTATTTCTTAAAGAAAAAAAAGAAAAATTAGAGTTGAATTATATTCTTTTATTTTATTTTTAAATATTTTAGAAAGATAAAATATGTTACTGTATTATTTAATATAAAAATTAAAAATTAAAAAATGTTTTAGACTCATTCTATTTTTATGAAAAAAAAATTGGTTCCATTTTGAAAATAAATTGCAGAAAAGGAAAAAAATAATAAAAAATGTGAGAAAAGAAAAAAGGTTAAATGAAGTCCAATCCCTTAAAGGTTTAGTCAAAAAATACATTGATTTAATTGTTCATTTAGAAAAATAAAAATAAAAAGGTTGTGATCTAGTTTGATGGAAAATAAAATGCTATTTGTAGAAACTAGTCATTAAGGGGTTGTCAGATACATGAAAATAAATGTCTACTTATACCCCTCTCCATTGAAGTGTTGACATATTTCTTTTCTTTACTTGTCCCCTCTAAAGTCCATTAATTACACGAAAATTATTAAAAAAATAATAGAAATGTTAGAAATTTGAACAGTTGAGCTCATCACTGCTACTTGATAGCTTAGTAATGATTTTTTTTTTCAATTTCTCTCAAATAAATGTTGATTATTTTTGTAGCAATTTATGCATTTTCCTTTTTGGACTATTATGCTCTTTTATTTTACAAAATAGTAATTAGAGATTTTTACATTAGCTGGTTTATTTTATTTTCTAGATAAAAATATATATTAAGAACTAATAATATTAGAATAATTAAAAATTTAAATATCTATTTCTATTGTTTTTATTTATTTAGGTGGCTTCCAATAAAAATAATAAAAAATGAATTTAAAAATAAATATTTCAGCCTATTAGCAGTTACATTACCTCAAATATTTCGATTTATTCTTTGTTTCCATTCATATCCCATAATTCTTGGATTTGATTATACGTACTTATGATAGCAGTAGCAACAGCAACAACAGTATAATTCTATTTATTCTTCAATCCAGGTTCGTCCGTCCTTGGTATTTAGTAGTCAATTGGTAGTTTCAGGAATTATAATTAAGCGAGAATAATTAGAAATTAATAGGTTTAAATTTGAATTAAAAAAGAAAGCTGAAGAGTATCCCTGGAAATATATATAGTAAACAAGAGTCACACACGAAAAACATACATAAACAAATAGACACAAAAATTCTTAAAAGATTATTGTGTGTTTAGAGGCATTGAGAGCAGAAGGAAAAGGTCCTTATTAGTGTTTCAACGAATATTTCATAGTTACAAATTATCTACCTTTTATATTTAGATGTATATACCTGCTTTATGGTGTCATATCCTGTTTATCTTGTATTGATAAAAATGTAATATTTTAGCTGATGTTATGTATCGATAAAAATATTCTATTTTAATTGTTGCACTTTGCATGTTGTTTTTAATGTGAAATTATCAAACTACGTTAGAACCCGAAACCAAAGTACCAAGCAAACCATGGTCGCGCCACAATCAAACTCAGAAAAACCTAACCATACATAACTTAAATAAAAGAAAAATATTCTTACTAATTTACCATTCCAACAATACAGTATGACAAACCTTTACGCTGCCGGTGAACTTCCGCAACACCTCCCAAATACCCCGTCACCACTAGCATACCGTGGATGAACTGCCGCAGCAGTTCCCAAATAACCCCGTTACCATTGCCGTTTTTTTTATCCTAAGTGCCATCTAGGTGAATACATGGACCCCACCAATATAGTGTAAGCCTTTTAACTTCAATAAATCACTATTGCCACATTGAATCAATATGGCTAATATAAAAACATTAAATGAACATGGACCCCAAATCTAACATTGTTTTTATTATTTATTCATGACTATTATGAAAAGAAATACTCATTTTAGTTTTTTTATTAGTATTGGACTTTATCCATACTATTTAGATAAAAATAAGTAATAATTTCATTAAGTTTTTAGTTACATTTCTTTTAATATTTTACTTAACACTAATAATCACTACTTGTATATTTATTGTTTCATTTTTTTTCTTTATTTTATTATTTTAGTTGCAATTTATTTTAAATCAAATTTATAAATAATCATTCTTATGAATTTTACGAAAAAATAATGTATTACAGTTTCAAAATATATATATATATATATATATATATATATATATATAAAATAAAACAGTTAATATATATATATATATATATATATATATACCTAAAACAGTTTTAAAAAATTAAAAAATATAAAATAAACAGTTTTAAAAATTAAAAAAATATATAAACCAGTTTTCAAAATAAAAAAAAACAGTTTTAAAAAATTAAAAATCTGTAAAATAGTATAAAACAATTTTAAAATTAAAAAAATATAAAATAGTTTTAAAAATTAAAAAATACAAAACAAATTTAAACAAAAATATATAAAACAGTTTTCAAAATAAAACAAAACAGTTTTAAAAAATTAAAAATATGTAAAATGGTATAAAATAATTTTAAAAAAAATAAAACAGTTTTGAAAATTAAATATAAAACCGTGTTTAAAAAAATAAAATATATAAAACATAAAAAAAAATATGATAAAATATATAACAGTTTCAAAAAAAATATATAATAAGAAAAAGGAAATTTCAAAAATATATATATCAAACACCCTCAAACAAATTTTTCAAATTAAAACTACATGAATACTGATATTCCACTATGTATGGAAATACGTAGGACTAAGATCAATCCTTGTGGGCCCAAAAAATAAAAAAAATATTTTTCTTTGTTGTTTGTTTGTTTATTGTTACTTTAGTTTGCATTTTTATATATATACTTGTTTATTCTTTGTAATTGTGGTTGTATTGTAATTAGTTTGTGAGGGGCTAACACCTTCTCCACACGTAACCGACACCCGAATCTTGAATCTGGTTCGTAGACATTTTTAATTTTGGCTACAGTGGCGACTCCAAATCTCAATAAAAATATTTAAAAAAAATAAATTAATTTTTGATCGACATGTTGTGATTCTGATTGCGACAAAACTTTTTCCTAAAAAACTTCAGAGACCTTCACTTCTAAGAAAGGTTCTTTAATGATAAGTCTAAAAAACATTAGTCTCATTTAATTACTTAAAAAAATAAGAAGATATGCAAAATGTAGTTTAATTCTTATTCAAACTTAGATAGAGCACTAAAATATTATTTATTTTAATCATTTTTTTATTGCATTGTGATAAAAATAATGATAAGTTTTGGACTATTTTTTCTGTATTTGGGCTAATTATTTTTTAATTGATAGTTTGATTCAATTTGATGAAATTTCCAGAAATTTTCCAAACTTAAGAATATTTTATATTTTGTTCATAATTTTTGCTACAGACCTCTTATTAACTTGATCTTTATGTTGTTTTGTAGATAACTCAAAGATCTACAAATATTATTAGAGGGTGCAAGATCAAATTCGAACTGAAAAGTAAAAAAAAATCAACCTTGAAGTTGGCATACGAAATCTGGACAACATTTTGAGTGAAAATAATTAATTGAGCACAACTTAGTCATTTCACCATAATTGAGCTTGGATCAAAATTGTGCGTTTTTGGTTAAATTAGAGCAACATAGAGGTGAGTCTGGGCCAGTTTAGGTCTTGCAAAATGATGAATATTGTAATGTTGAAAAGAGGAAGACATAATTGTGAATGCAGCCACACTACACGATTTTCTTTCTTTTGGGGAATACAGTTCGTTTATCTTTTCCTTTTGTTGTTCTTCTTCACGTTGCATTTTATTTTTCTCTCAATTCGTGTTATTTTCGCTTAAAATTGGAATACCAACCATGATGATGAGTGACTAAATCCTTTGTTCAATATGGTTCCTAGAGGTTCTTCCGTTTCTGTTAATCCTTAGGTTCGCCTTTTGTATTTCTTTCCGTAATTACTTAGTCACTTGTTGTTTTAATCTGATTGTTAGATTTAATAGTTGGATTGACTTTGTAATTGAATGAATACAATCCAATTGGAATGATTGTGAAATTCTCGAATCGGACTGATGATGTTACTCATCATGTGATTGCATTAATTTGGCACATTAGGTGTTTGATAAAATGTTTCACGATTGTGGAGTGTTCAGGATATTAATCAGTGACCGAAAAAACTAGTAACAGATTCGGTTACAAAATCGATCACAGATTCGGCCACATAATCGGTCACAAATTCGGTCATAGAATCGGTCATTATACATCAATAATAATAATAATAATAATTATAATTATAATAATTATAATTATAATAATAAGAATTATTATTATTATAACAATTATAATAATAATAATAACAATAATAATAGTAATAATATAATATAAATAACAATAATAATAATAATAATAAAATAATAATAATTATCATAATAATATCAATAATAATATTAATAATAATGATAATATTAATAATAACAATAATAATAATAATAGTAATAATAATAATAACAATAATAGTAATAATAATTATTATTATTATTATAACAATTATAATAATAATAATAATATTTATAATTATAATATTAATAATAATTGTAATTGTAATTGTAATAATAACTATAATAATAATCGTAATATGACAAAAAAGTTATTTTGGTCTGATGGCTATAGGCTCTTTCAAGCTGCTGAGGGGTCTTGGTTCAAGTCTCCCTTAGTGCACTTGAAATGATTAGTGGTGGGTAATAGAAATAATATATGTTAAAATAATAATTTTTTAATAATAAAAATAATATTTAGAAATTTTTAAAATATTTTTTTAAAATCGGTCACAGAATCGATCATTATACGTCAACGACCAGTAAAATAGAGACTGACGCGTTTGGTTACTAAATCAGTCACTGTTTTAATCACTGACCGATTTTGGTTATTTAGTAATCGATTTTTGGTCACTATCAGTGATTCTTCTAGTAGTGATTATGTTTAGAGGCAGTGAGGGATTTGGGAGAACCAAAAGGAGGCCGGATTGATTTTTATTACTTGAATTTCTCTATTTTTGTATGTTGAAATACTTTCTCAACCCTCCAACCCCCCATAGGTTAACTATATTGCAAAATATAACCTTCTAATTTAATTTGGGGAGCGTGCATCAAACAGAAGAGGGAGGTAGATCTTGTTTATAACTAGAGGAGCTCCTAACACTCATTAACTTAGGAAATATGAGATTAATTGTGCAAGGTATAGCTTTGCCTACCATAGTCTTCCAAGTTCCACATTGTTCAAATTTTACATTTTCAAGTGTTTATAAGTTTAAAGTTCTCTTAATATATACTTGGTTAAATGGACTTACGAAAGACAACTGTCAACTTCATTTAACCTTTTTATTTAAGATTTTGACTTTTCTAATTAGAAGAGTTGCGCTTAAGTCCTAGTTCGACTCAAAATTAATCCACTTCTAATTTTGTATACAAGAGTATACTATACCTATACAAAATCTCTATTTCTAATTTTTATATAAGACTATATATTAAGGATGACATAATTTTTAAAAAGAAAATATTTTAATTCTAAATTTAAATATTTTGCAAAAAGAAGTATAACAATTATAAAAGAAAAAAACTTAAAAATAAATAATTTATTACTTACTACAAGTAACAAAAATTTATACCACAAAAATATATTGAAATGATCATAAAATAAAATATAAATTTGTACTTATAAACATATAATATCAATAAAATAATAAATAAAAATATATATATAATTAAAGTGGTGAAATTGGTAGAGCCAAAGCCATGGAATGTCCGCCATCATGTAGCTAAGTATGGTATATTCATGTGAATCGCACCGTAATGAAACATGGCACAATTTAAGGGAAGTAGAACCGCATAAAGGGGAGATAAGCATATGTAGAACAACACTCAGTCAACACAATCCAATGCCATAACAATGACGGGAAAGAAAATTTTCAACTCATAATATAAATATGTTTTTTTATTCCAAAAATTTAGGAAAAACAATATTGAAAAAATTCTTGAATTCAAAGAGGTATTTAAATTATTTTATTGTAGGCCAAGGTTTTGAACAAGATATTCGTCTAGTAGACCCATTTATTATCTTAGTGGATGAATATTTTGGATAACTTAATAACTCCCTCTTAACCCATTAAAAGAGGTAGAGTAATTATTATTTTTGAAAAAAATTCCAATTCAACTCAATTAACGAGTTGGGTTAAAAAAAATGTAAAAGTATTAAAAAATATATTTATATATAAATTATGTATAATTTACTCCACTGAATAAATAAAAATATAAAATAGTTAAAATTAAAAAATCAGTATTACATAATCAATCACAAAACAAATATACAAAAAATGATATTTTAATTTTTAAATTATGAAAAATATTAAATCTCAATTCATTCTTATCCCAATTATAGATTTCTTTTTTAAATTAATTTTGATATTGATAAGAAAGAATATATTTTAAATGTATTAAAAATATTTTTAATGGAACAAAATAGGTTTAATAGTTTTTCTCCCTCTGTTACCCTGATTTTTTTTTTTTAATTTAGTCTCACTATTCTTTTCATTCTCAAGTTGGTTCATTTAAAAAGATTAACTTAAATTAATTTTTTTTTATCAAATTTATTGTAAAAGTGTTACTATTAAGAGTATTTGTGGTGCCGTATAGTTTGATTTTTGGTTAAAAGTACATCTAAACCAAACATAAAAAATATGTGGTTTGATTTTTAAGAAAGAAAATTCAAACCAAACCAATTTGTACAATTTGATTTGGATCAGTTATTAATTTTTTTTTATTTCTAATTCTATTTGTCTGATTAAAGATTTACTATAATTTTTGTCTTTTAAATTAATATATAATAATAAAAAATATTATACTCTAATAAATACATTAAATAATAAACTAATAAAATCATAAGATTAAATTAAAAGCTAAACTTGTATATTCTTTTAGTTTATAAAATACAAAAGGTAAAAATTTAAGAACTTTGCAAAAAGAAATTAATATAATTAAATTTGACCAAATCACTAAATAGAAGATACAAATTATATTAATTGTCATATCAACTATTAAATGCCCGTTTGGTTGCATTCCGGAGAAATTAAAATTAAAATATCACTACTTACATTTTAATTAAAACATTCTCTTTCATTTTTTACAGAGGAAACATATTTTATTAAGAGATTTTCCTACCATATGTAAAATGATTAATTTCAAATGCAATAACTAATCAAATTCAACATCATAGTGCAATAACTATTATTTTTGAATTGTTAATATTACTATCATAATAATAATAATAATAATAATAATAATAATAATAAAAGTAATTTATTAAAAATATATTGCATTTCTGTTTGATTTAGGTTGATTTTGAAAATTGAAATTGCAAACCGAACCAAATTATTCCATTTTTTTTTTAAATTAAAGCAATCCAAAAAATAAAAATAAAAATCAGTCCATTTAAATTATACGTTATTTGAATTAGTTTTTAACTTCTTTTGTACACTTCTAAATACTCCAAATTACTGTAATGACATACATTTTTAAATATTCCTAATTACTATAATGACATATACATTTTTACTTGTATCTCGTATCACTCTTGTTAACAAGTTAACTTTAACTAATTACTTGATTAAAGATGTTATGTGGGATGATTTTTAAACATAACACTGAAAATAAAATAAATGAAATTAAAAAAAAATCATAACATAATCAAACAAATGAAAGCTATTAGAAAAATGTAAGTCATGGAATGGTAGTGGAAAAAGAAGAAATTAAAATTGAGTGGGGTCAGTGCCTTTCATTATCTTCCTTATGGATCTTTCCACTGAGGTAAAACAATTTGACTTTGTGGCTTCCACACTTGAACTAATATAACGGTTTCAAACCATGTCTACTTTTACAAGAACTACGTAAAACACCTTTATTTGTAAACCCTAAATTTCGATAACGTGGACCCACTTCAAAAAATTTAATCACGCCATTACTCTCGGCTTTTCTTTCTATATATATTTTATTATTATTTTTCTTTCTATAAAACTCTCTCCATTTACCCAATTTCCCCACTTCACCACTAAGAACAAAGAGAAGAGCAAAAATGGCTCCCTTTTCATGCTTCCTTGTTCTTTTTGCTCTTTCTCTTCTCACACCTTCTTTTGTTTCCTCCTCTGCAGTTCCAGACCCTGAATTGGTTGTTCAAGAGGTACAAAGGTAATAATAACCTAAGAACCATTTACTTCATATTTTGTGCTTCTCTTCTCTATCTCCATTGTTCATTAGCTTCATAAATGTTGTGCTTTTAAACTTTCTATTGCAAATCTCATAAAAAAAAGAAGTATCTATTTCTCTTGGATAATGTGTTTATTTTCAGCATTATGGATAAAAAAAAGTTTAATATATATAGTGTAAAAGTTTGACTTCATTACACACTGTGTTCTTAGTTTTCCAATTTAGCAAATTTAGTCGTCCCTCCCATTTTTTTTTTTCGATGAATTTACTGTTGTCGCTGTTTAGGTGTATAATTTTTGTTTGTTTATGACTTCTGTATCCAATATTCAAAGAAAATGTAGTAGAATATCATGACTTGATGTGATAACAAAGCAGAATTTTATGTGGATATATTCCTTAAATATTATTTGTTAAGCTAATAGATTCCTAAAATTGTATAATTAATTCAAGCAAAAAGATTTTTTGACACCACTGTTTTGTTTCTAGCTCCATAACCGCGGAAATATGAAAAAAGTATTTAATTAAAATATAAATTTAATTATTGAATATAATAGTAATAAAATAACTTGTAGATTGGAGTGAAAAAATTGTGAGGGGTCAACAGATCACGATCCTCAATTCAAATATCAAAACCTAAATTTTCGAGAAACTAAGTGAGCGAGGAAATTCGCACTGGAAGACAAAATTGACGAAATTTAGAAAGCATAATATAAAAAATGCAATTCTTTACATATAATTTCTTACAAATTTCATTATAATTATCATAAATGAATGTCTGTATTCAAATGTAGAACTATATGTAAGATACGTTTTATTAAATATTTTATAACTTTTAACAAATATTATTTCTCTGTCATTAAATATTATATTGATAGATAATGAAAAGGTGTCGTCTTTTTAAGCCTCTTAATATTGCGAGATCTTTAAACATTGTTATAATATTGCAACAGTAAATATAATTATTTAGTAATATATGATATAAGGAGAATATTTTTTTTACCATTCAATTGACTTATAGAGTATTCATAAACTTAGAATTTTTATAAACTTTTTGAAAATTTTAATAAATTTATGTATTTTGATATATCTAATATAGTCTTAGTTGAAGTCAAAATTATTTTATATATCATTTCTTTTTTATTAATTTACTGAGACGTTGTAAAGACAAAACTGCAATGGAACGAAGTTATAAGTCAGTTTATATAACATTATATAAGTCATATAAAATTTTTTATGTTTAAGTACGTTTAGGTCAACCTTTTAAAACCATCAACCTCTACATGATCTCAGATATAACAAATGCATATGAAACATTTTCCTTGTAACAAATACACATGAAACATTTCGCATGAAAAATCCGACATTGTAACTGATTTTGTGATTGCAGAAGTATCAATGCCTCTCGGAGAAACTTGGGTTATTTATCATGCGGAACAGGGAACCCAATCGACGACTGCTGGCGGTGCAACTCTAACTGGGAGAACAACCGCCAGAGACTGGCCGACTGTGCCATCGGCTTCGGCAAGGACGCCATCGGCGGAAAAAACGGTCGAATCTACGAGGTCACGGACTCCGGCGACGACGACGCCGTCAACCCAAAGCCCGGGACCCTCCGTTACGCCGCCATACAAGACGAACCCCTGTGGATAATCTTCAAGAGGGACATGGTGATCACGCTAAAGCAAGAGCTTCTGGTGAACTCCTTCAAGACCATCGACGGTAGAGGCGCCAGCGTGCACATCGCTGGCGGCGGCTGCATCACCATACACTACGTGAGCAACGTCATCATTCACGGGATTCACATTCACGATTGCAAGCCCACGGGGAACACCAACATCAGAGACTCGCCGGAGCACTCGGGGTTTTGGACGAAATCCGACGGCGATGGAGTGTCCATCTTTAACTCGAAGCATATTTGGGTGGATCATTGCTCGCTGTCCAACTGCCAGGATGGGCTCATTGATGCCATTCATGGATCCACTGCCATCACCATCTCCAACAATTACATGACCCACCATGACAAGGTTATGCTTTTGGGACACAGTGATTCCTACACGCAGGACAAGGACATGCAGGTCACTATAGCCTTCAATCATTTTGGAGAAGGTCTTGTCCAAAGAATGCCAAGGTATGTGCCATCATTCTACCTCAACACTATTTTATGAACTTATAGTTTGTATTTTATCATCTTTTAGTTTGAACTAGGTTTAAAGTCTAATTTTTCAAGTGATATTAGAGTTAGTTTATTCTGGTAAAGTTGTTAGATTTATCGATTTACCTACTATCCTATAATGTTTAGTATATAGTTTCATATAAGAGTTGAACACTCTCAGTTAAAATAATATGTTGAAAATCTCACATCAACTAGAAATAAAATCTTTCAATAATATAAAATAGATACAAACTTTACTTGATAGACCGATTTTATAATATTAAATTAAACTTAAAATTCACTTTTTTTTAAATCATACTTAATTAAAAAATTTAAAAAAACACCATTCACGTCATGTAACTAACTTTTACAATATTATTTTATCATCTTATAGTTTCAATTAACTTTAAAGTCTATTTCTTAATGATATTAGAATTAGTTTATTTGAGTAAAGTTGTTAGATTTGTCGAATCACTTACTCTTATTATTATTATCAGACGATATTTAGTATATAATCTGTTGAACAGTCTCAACTAAATTAGTGTGTTGAAAATCTCACTTCTACTAAAATTAACATCTTTCAATAATACAAAATAGATATAAACTTTACTTGATAAACTGATTTTACAATATAAACTTAAAATTCACTTCTTAAAACTATTATTAATTCAAAAAAAACAGCATTCAACATTACAATAGATGTAACTAACTTTTGCCGATACTAACAAAAAGAATTTAACTCTTATTACAGATGTAGACATGGATATTTTCATGTGGTGAACAACGACTATACACACTGGGAGATGTATGCCATTGGAGGGAGTGCGAACCCTACCATCAACAGCCAAGGAAACAGGTTTCTTGCCCCAAATATAAGGTTCAGCAAAGAGGTAACAAAGCATGAGGATGCTCCACAGAGTGAGTGGAAGAATTGGAATTGGAGATCAGAGGGTGACATGTTCTTGAATGGAGCATACTTCAGGCAATCTGGTGCTGGTGCTTCTTCCATCTATGCTAGGGCTTCAAGTCTTAGTGCAAGACCTTCTTCTCTTGTTGGATCCATGACCGTCACTGCTGGTGCACTCACCTGTAGAAAGGGAAACCGTTGCTGATGATGAATTCATGGTCACTTCAACTTCAACTATTAGCCAACAAATTAATGAAATATAACTGCTGGGGAGCAAAAACAAATTAATATGTTTTGATTTAATTTACCTTATGCTTAAATTGCTTCCCCTTCAGTCACCTATATAATATATATCAATAGAAATTAAGTTATACCCAGTTGTTTATTAAATGCAACCTCTGCTGTTTGCTTTCCAAATGCCTTTTTCTTCCTTTTAATTTTGCAATTTTGACTTCTAGAGTTGCATAGACATCACAAGTGTGAACACATTGACAATGATGCACGGACAAAGGAGAGGAAAGTGTGGTATAACGGTGCTCTAATTCAATGATCTTTTGTGCTTTTTAACATGCACGCTTACTTCTGCTATATATGCTTTATAATCTTTTGCTATGGTGTTCCATTTTTTAAGAGGCTTCTGTTTCTTCTACTGTGACCTGACCCATGTACCTAATGGTGTCCTTCCTTCATCTGCATGCGCAGCTGTCAAAGTGAAAGTTGATACCAACTAACCTAAAAAGAATCAAAAACCATATTATATTCTAAAAGGTCATGATAAATGCATTGGAAGGACCACATTTAAAAAGTCACTCTAGTACAGTAATTACTTTGTTTTAGGTGAATATAAGTACATTAATCACTTCATCTTATACCATTTAATTTCTTATTTTACCTGACAATTAACGAATTTTTGTCTCCAAAAATGATATACTATATGAGACACTTAAATATCCCAATTAGTATACAATAATACACTTTTGTGCTAGATTTTGTTGTCAATTTGCCTAATCATGTGAATATGAGCATTGATGTTGATTTTAGATGACTCTATTTGACCTTGAGATTCATCTTCTGCCATTTTGTTGCCAACTTGCTTAGAACTTTGAAAGTAATATTTCCGAGCTATTTCCTATCCTCTAGGTAATATTGCTACATCTTGACATTCACAATTTGCACAATTCTTCTCACATTATCATTGTCTTACTTACACCTTGACAACATTACAATTATTTGACCGCTTTCAAATTTTACAATTATCTGCTAAAGCATGATCCTTCAATCTATTTTTACATCTTAGATTTCCTTGTCGTGTCTTTAGTCAAATTGACCACATATTTTGACTCCACTCAATAAAAACAAACCTGCTTGTAGCTAAGATAGTAAAAACTTCGAAGAAACTTTCGATTAGATCAAATTGAAGATATTTTTGTTTGATTGCTTACCTTTCAAAAAATATATTAGCAATTTCCTGATGTCACACAAGTTATTTCAATGTTCTACAATTACCATTATGCTTTCATCTAGATACCGCTTTTCATGCCCTTAATCCCGCTGTTTGTACCTATCATTACCTTGACATCACATTATACATATATATATATATATATATATATATATATATATATATATATATATATATATATATATATATATATATATATATAATATTTTTGAATTTGGTAAATAAAATCTTTATTCACTTAGATATCAATGTCATAAACCATGATATATAAAGTAATTCAATGCAAAACTTTTCCGGAACAAGGAACGATATATAAGATTGAGAAGAGAGAGAAACAAAAAAAGAATATTAGTTCATTATAGGTTAGAGCTATATTTAGTTGTCCAACCATGCTAACTAAGTCAAACAACTATATTTTTCAAGTTTTACAAAATATCAACAAAATAAGAAAGAAACACAATAAAAAAGCAAGTTTTAAAACTTATAAGATTTGATGGAATCTCTTGTAACACCATATTACAAGAGAAATTTAGAAACCATACTCAAGTTAGAACCCTTTTAACAAAACAAATTAATTATAGAAAAATATTCGTGTAAAGAAATTGAAAGCACATTGAAAAAACACAGGAAAAGTAATGAAAAATTGAGTGAAGAATTATGTTTTCTTTTTAAACCAAAATATTGATCTCAAGTTACAATAAGTTTTCAAGAAGATGTATTAGAGTTAGTCTCAGAAAATAAAAGTGATTTCTAAAAATTTGTAATTGATTTCGTTGCTTTCTTTTTTCGGCAACAATTAATATAAATTAAAAAGGAATCTTTTAGAATGTTGCAACCCTTACAAACAAAATGTCAACACATTTTGCATATGAATTTTAGTTTCAGAGATAGAACTTTCACATCCTCATTGCACATGAATATTTTGACGATTCTCCTTTACCTTTATCCCATTCTCATGAGATTATATAATAACATACTCATAGATTGATTCCTCTTAAACCCCTCCTCATGACTTATTTTAACCATATCTCTAACCTTAACTCTCTTCTCCAACTTCTTGTTGATTTTATTTACTACTTTTTTCCATTAAAAGTTACTCCTAACTATACTATCTCACTTTTTTTTCCTTCTTTAACTTCTTTCTTTATCCAAAAACATCTTATTACAGTTTTAATAATATCACTAGACAAAGTATTACTAAAAGGATGCCACTTTAAGCTGATATCACTCCATTTTTTTCGTTTCCATGATATAAAAAAAAATTTCCCACCTTCGAATTGACACTACTCAATATTCTGCATGTTTGATTGGGTAAAGCAATATTTGAATCTAGTTTATCATATTTATCAAGGGATTAAATTTTGGCACAATACTTATTCTATTCCTTTCACACTTCTTAACGCTGTGTTTGGGTTAAATTTATGAAAAGTATTTTTGTACAAGTAAATAATTATAGATTTGTATACATAAAATAAAAACAAACGTTATTTTAAAAGTAAAAATGTATAAAACAGCCCAAATAATTATAACCTGTGAAGAAAATTACTTTTTTAATCATATTATTACTGTAAATACTGAATTTATAGATAGTCAATCTTGAATGAAAAGTTGTCTCATTAAATATTAAATCACTCACTTAAAATATATAATTCTATGAACAATTTTGACAGTCTCTCATTAACTACTTCTAAGAAAAAAAAAATACGAAGAAAATTAAATTGACTTGTCCCTAAATTAAACTAGTCTATTTAGAGAAATGCTTTGATTTTTTTGTAACTTATAAATAAAAAAATAGTTTATATATTTTTTTCAAGTTTGAAAAAGTTACTTCAAATATGCCTTGTTTAATAATCATTTGACCCTAAACATACTTCTGACATACTGAAGTCATTGGAGGCTTTCTTCCGTCAATCGTGCACAGAAGTGGGTCCATGGCTTTGCACTTCAAAAGAATCAAAGCCATTATGGAAGCAAGTGAAGACATGGTTCCCTCAATTACGTCCACAAACACACTCAATTCAACTACCAAGTCATAATTGACAAATGTTCATGTGCCCTCACTTCTAATCCCATGTTGTGTTCATACATAAGAGCTTAGGAAAAATGGAAGTCCAGAGATATTTTAATTTAAATCTAAGTCTAAGTTTCATCAATGACAAAAAAAAGATAAATGATGGTTTGTTCCATGAATATGTTAACATGTGAAAAATTACTTTTAAGGAAGGAAATATGAGTAAAAATTTGTCTTCAAAAATTATAATTTAGTATCAGTTAATTCTTAAATCTTACAACTTAATACTAAATGATCACATAAACTTTACAGTAAAACATAATTGGTCACGCTTTTTACACATTATTTTTTTTATTATTTTAAAGATTGAATTTTCGATTTACACTTATAATATAATAAAAATAAAATGGAGACAATTTTTCAGATATTTGAAGAAGAGTTTTACTTTTTAGGTAGCTTTACCCAATTAAAGAATTTGTTGGGATTCTTAGCACCTTTAGCTTTGATATTTCTGATAAAAAATAATTCTACGAATATTCTTTCCTTTATCCTAATTCACTGACTAACTCCAATTTTATCAAATTCTTACACAAGGAAACAAAAGAAGTGAAAATATTATTTATCAACTAGCAATTTAACATTAATTAGTATTTATAGATATACCTTTTGTCTATTAATTTGAAATTAATTTTATAGTATAAACATATTAGGTCTATAACAATAGAATGATATATATATATATATATATATATATATTAATTACTTTTCATCATATAATTAATACACTACAAGAAAAGGTTATTTAAAGACCAATTTTTAGCTATCAAATGAAATAGTTACTAATTGTGACCAAGATTCATCAAATTAGATTTTGGTTGCTAAATAACTACAAAATATAAGTAATGATTGAATTTGGTGACCAATTAAGTCAAATAATTAGTATCTAATATTAGCTACTAAGGTTTTAGTGACCTATGTCATTAGATTCTAAATTAGTCTCTAACTTAATTAGATACCAATTTAGAATCTAATGACATAGGTCACTAAAACCTTGGTAGCTAATGTTAGATACCAATTATTTGACTTAATTAGTCACCAAATTCAATCATTACTTTTATTTTATAGTTATTTAGCAATCAAAATTTAATTTGGTGACTATTTTGGTCACAATTAGCAACCATTTTATTTAGTATATAAATATTGGTCTCTAAATATTTTTTTTTTCTTATAGTGATATTAACCTAAGTATATTAAAAAGTTATATTTTATAAGAAAAATATTATCTGTGACAATTAATAAAAAAAGTACATTATTAGTTCTTTGGACTCTTAAACACCTAAGTTCGATAACATAAAGAAGTTGTATGAATATTGTGAGTACTTGTCTAAAAAAATCCTATAATGAATTCTATTTATTTGAAGGGTATTTTTTTAATAAAGAAAAACTTTGTATGTCCCAAAGATCCATCAAAAAGTTTCTTGTAAAAGAAAGTCATAATGGAGGTTTCATGGGTCATTTTGGATAGATAAAACCTTAAAGTTTTTAAAGAGAAAATTTTATTGATCTCATGTGAGAGTAGATGTCCAAAGGTATTGTCATAAATCTAATGTTTGCTTGCAAGCTAGATATAAAACAATTCCTCATGGACTCTACACACCTCTACCTATAGCTAAAGCTCTTAGGAAAGATATTATAGCATGAATTTTGTCTTTGGACTTTCCAAGACTCAAAGGAGTTATGATTCTATCTTTGTGTTAGTGGATCGATTTAGTAAGATGACTCACTTTATTTCCTGCCACAAAGTAGATAATGCTAGTTATATCTCAAGACTTTTCTTTAAAGATGTTGTCAGACTGTATGGTCTACCAGACTAAAAATGTTTGATAAAGATGTTAAGTTCCTTAGTTATTTTTGGAAAACTCTTTGGACAAGGCTTGGAATTGAAATTATGTTTTCTACTACATGTCATCCTCAGACTAATGGACATACTGAGGTAACAAACACGTCTCTATCTATTCTATTAAGGGATGAATGTATTCCTCTTGTACAATTTGCATATAACTGAGTAGTTAGTAATATTACTCCTTTTGAGATTGCATATGGTTTAATCCTCTCACTTTTTGATTTACTACTACTTTCGGATACACCTTCTTTAATAAAGAAGGAATGTCTAGTATGGAATTTACCAAGAAGTTTCATAAGAAGGCCAAAAACCAAATTAAAAAACAAAATCAGAAATATGTTGAATACAACAAAAAAAGGAAAAAGAAAATAACTTTTGTGTAAGGAAACTTAGTTTGGGTGCAGTTGAGAAAAGAAAAATTTCCTTCTCAGAGAAAAGAAAAATTTCCTTCTCAGAGAAAATCCAAACTTAGTCCCACAGGAGATGCTTCATTCAAAGTCCTCCATAAAATAAATGATAATGTGTATAGGCTAAATCTCTCATTTGCAGGAGTGATTGATGAAGAAGAATTAAATCTGAAGTCAAATCTATTTCAAGGTGGAGAACTTGATGGAGGACCATTAGAAAGACCATAAGTGGGACCTATAACAAGGGTCATGGCTAAAAGAATGAAAGAAGAAGAGCTTCAAAAAATTTTGGACCTTGTATTTAAGGTTTTGAAACATCTGCATTTAGTTAACTAACCTAGCTTAAATATCAAGTTATGGTTAAGTAAGGTTTGAGCACACCTTCTCTTTGTGTCACTTGGCAACCTCTCATATATATATTATTTTGTATCCAACCACACTTGGTTAAAATACTAATATTATTATTGACAACCATATTAACTTTGTTGTCATGATTAATAACATTCTTGTTATGAATATTGTTATTATTATTACATAGATATTTTGGTATTCATAAAGAGAAGATGAGGAAAAAGTGATAATAGTATATTCAATATGTAAACCTTATGTTACTTTTATAATTTTTTTAAGAAAACTAATTTTCATCATAATAATAAAAAGTAAATATATAACATTTGTTACTTACTATTGTTAATAAATCAATAAGAAAATCACAATAAATATGTTGCTAACTTACAACAATAATATAAATTTAAATATTTTTTATATTTTAAGTGTTGGTAAATAATATAATAACGTTTTAAAACTATGATAAAAATATTTATTTATACGTGACTATGTAAGCTCAAAAGGTAATAATTTAGTTAAAATAATAATAAAAAACTTATTTCGTATTACCATAATTTCTATTACGATAACAAATCTTAAAGTATAATAATTTTTTTTATAAAGAAAATAACTATTATAAACTTAAAACGAAACTCTAGTTAATATTAATAGAAAAAGATACATTTACAATCTAATTTTTGAAAGCAATCCAATGACAACTACTTTTTAATATTAAACTATAGAAATGTGACATTTAATTAAAAAATGAATTAAATTACTCAATATAAAATTAATGAAACGAGTAGTGGTAAGGTTGCATAAAAGAATTGGATAGTTAACCACCTCTCATGTTTATAAGACCAAGGCCCTTTGTTTAGAGGTTTATTGACATCAAACTATTTGCTTATCACATATTTTCAAGTGTGAATATTTCCATACCAAATAAACATAAATAGTTTCTAACCCAAGTATTGATTTCCTTGATAAGAGAAGTGCACTACCATAAATGTGGAAACTATAACGTTGTGGTTGTTTCCACATATTTATTGTGCACAGTCACGGATTTGGGAGAAAGACATTACTTTGAATAAGATTATGTGTGCTGAAATGAGAGAGCCAATTTGTGATAGGAAGCACTTTAACAGTCTGGTCTATTTTGTAAAGAAAGAAGAAAAAGAAAAAAAAAAAACTTTTGGCACATGAGAGAAGATGAGTGTTTAGGATTTATCGTTTTGGTGTGAAAGTTTACGTTTTGAACTTAAGATTTCGGGTTTAAGATGTGTTTGTTTTGTATTTTAATTCATTTAAGATTTTAAATAATTTAGATTTTTTTTATTTTAAATTTTTATTTAAGTCGGACATTATTTAATTAAAATTTTTATTTAAGTAGGATATTAAGTAATTTAAAATTTATATTTATTTAAAATTTTAAATATTTTAAATTTTTTATTTATTTTACATTTTTATTTAACTAAAATATTAAATAATTTAAAAAATTGCATTTATTTAAATTTTGAGTAATTTAAAAATTTTATTTATTTTACATTTTTATTTAAATAAAACATTAAATAATTTAGAATTAGTATTTATTTGGAATATTTTAAAATTATTTATTTCAATTTTTTATCTAAATAAGGTATTAAATAATTTAAACTTTTTATTTATTTAGTATTTTGAATAATTTATGAATTTTATTTATTTTATATTCTTATTTAAATAAGATATTAAATAATTTAGGATTTATATTTATTTAAGATTTTAAATAATTTATAAATTTTATTTATTTCAAATTTTTATTTAAATAGAAAATTAAATAATTTAGGATTTTGAATAATTTAAAATTTTTATTTATGTCATATTTTAATTTAAATAGAACATTAAAATAATTAATTGATAATGTTATAATTTTATTAACTAAACAAATAATTCATCAATCACACTTAACAAATTAATCATATTTTATTTTAAATTACTTTTAATCATAAAGACAAATTTATAATCTTACAATTTCATCAATTGAAAATTTATTTTATTATATCACCTACAAAAATTTAAATAATTTTCCCTTCAATTTTATTATCTTTCTCTTAATAAAAAATAAATTTATTTTTCTTTCAAATTTATTTTCCAATTCCACGAATCTATCCTTAGATTCAAACTTAAAAAACATGTCAGAGAACACTGAACACTGAATTCAGAAACTGCGCTGTTTACCATCAAAAACTTTGTTATTTATTTTTAAACACAATTACTTTGTGTGTCTCTAATGTCCTCGTAACTAAACTTTGAATTCCATACGCAAAGTAGTACCAAATATCATGAGAAGAAACTGTTAATAAAAATTTCACAGATAAAAAATGTTTCACATATAAAAAATGTAAGAAATTGGGTACTGATGTAATAAGGCTTGCATTCTTTGTAGCTTAATTATCGTTTAGTGTTACGAATATCAATAAAAGAAAAAAAAAAAAAGTGTTATGAATACAAACCGTACTCGAATTTGAGGTTTTGTAACACGAAAACTTGAACGTGTTTATCAAATTGAAAATTTTGAAAAATCGAATCTAGAAAGAATGGCTCGTTGATGTCACATTCAACGTGTAAATATGACTTTAATGATGTTGGGAACCACCCATCTGCACTATTCCAATCATTGAACATAACCTAAGGAATGAAGATATAGAACCATGCCCAACACATATATTGTTACATTCCCCACGAGTTTAAAGTACAATGCCAACTACAAAACTAGCTTAGAAGGCAAAGAAGCCAGCAACAGCAACGGTGGCAACGACTGCAGCAGAGATTTGGCGGGCGGAGGCACCGTTGGCAATGTCGGCGGGGTCGGCCTCCGGCGAGTAGGCGTCGAAGGGTTCGGGCTCGGGAGCATAGAGCTCAATGGGGTTGCTGGCTTGGGCTGGTGGGGTGGAGATTTCAGGCTCATCTGAGGATGGGGTAGGTGAAGGAGGAGAGGATAGAGGAGAGTGATGAGTTGATGGGGCAGGAGATGATTTTGGTGAAGGAGAGGACTTTGGTGATGATGTTGGTGAATGAGATGATTTTGGTGATGGAGATGATTTGGGTGATGATGCTGGTGGTGGAGATGATTTTGGAGATGGGGAAGATTTTGGAGATGGAGATGATTTTGGAGATGCAGATGGGGCCTCTTCAGCCATGGCAAGGCCACTTAGGGCAACAAAAACAAGTGCAAGAACAATGAGTTGACGTGCCATTTTTAGGGTTTTTTGTTTTTTGTATTATTTGTTCTTGCGTGGGAGGATTCTTAGGGTGCAATGGCAGTTGTTTCTCTATCAAAGTGGTAGAGAAAACTGCTGCGAGTAAGAATGAGGATTGAGTTTGCATGGGAGGATTATTTAAAGAGAGTTTTGATGGTGTGAGAGAAGTTTTAGGGATACATGTGGAGGAGATTTGAGAGAAGGAGAGAGACAAAGGTTTTAAGGTTTTGGTTGGATATGGTTGGCTTGGTAGTTAGTAGAAAATGGAGAAAAAAAGGAGGCTTGGTAAAATTGGTGCGAGTCAATCGGGTAAGAGGTTATTTTGGTTGAACAATTTATAGATAAAACAAGAAAATTGGCAATGTTTTTTATTACTGGTAGTAAAGCTATTTGTTTCGACATTATATGAAATAAATTTAGTTCCAAACATAGAGGGACCAAAACTACTCAATTTCTAAATGCTTAATCCTTAACAAAAACATAAGAGAAAATCCCACTAACAGCTGAACAGAATAATGCTATCAATAATCACTTCCTAACTCATAGCTTCAGAATATATATATATATATATATATATATATATATATATATATATATATATATATATATATATATATGACAGAGCACAATGAAACCTAAAAAAGCACAACACAGCTAGAGGCGAATGATCATCACCAAAAGCTGCCTACATACAATTGTTTTCACTAACTACTTGATGTTGATTAGCATTCCCTAACCCATTATGAAAGTGCATTTAAAATCTGCACAATATATCAGTGTTGTTTAGCAAACTCATATTGCACCTTCCAAACCAATGCTGATGTTAAGCAACCGCTCTCTTCCAGTTCTACCATAGCGTTTAGAGTCTTCAACCAACGTATAATAGGTTAGAGTAATGATACGTTGACAACCTTACGTGTTAACACACTCAGATTATAACCCGACGTGGTGGTTATGTGACCAGTTAATTTTTGCGTGACAAATTTGATCTGACATGACACTGAGGTCAAAAATAGGGTTTGAATCTGCATTCGGTCCAGCTGCAACATCATTTGTTCATTGTCTCTTCCTCTTCCATTTCCAATCAGTCACTACAGCTTCCTTCATCCTTCCTTTTGCAATTGACCCATCATCTTAGTTACAAAAAAAAACCATCGAACGTCCGTAGAATCATCGTTGCACATCGTTGTCACTGTTGCCATCACCGTCGCCGTCACTGTCGTTGTCACCGTCGTCATCACCGTCTCCCTCGCTGTCGTATACACTACATACATTGCCTGTGGGATTGAAGAGAGACGTGCCTTGGTTGACCACAAACCACCCCCCAATGCCATAACTGAAGGGACTGCTACATCATTACCAGCACTGGACATTCTAAGTATTTAACCCTGTCTACTTAAGTGTTTAACTAAGAACAACTTTCTGACTAGTCATCATCACAACTAGCAATTATGTGCTCCCTTGACCTCCATATCAGAAATCATTACATGTTTTCCATTGTGAGATTCAACAGATGAGTGCCTTGGTTCACCACGAACCACCTCCCATTGCCATAACCGAAGGGACAGTCTTGTTGCGCCATTACCAGCACTAGACATTTTAAGTGTTTAACTCTGTCTACTTAGATGTTTAACTAAAAATAACTTTATGGCCAGCCATCACAGGCAGCAATTATGTGCCCCCTGACCTCCATACCTAAAATCATTACATGTTTTCCAATGTGGGATTCAACAGATGCATGCCTTAGTTGACCACGAACCACCTCCCAATGCCATAACCAAAGGGATAGTCATGTTGTGCCATTACCAGCACTGGACATTCTAAGTGTTTAACCCTGTCTACTTAAGTGTTTAACTAAGAACAACTTTCTGACAACCATCACAAGCAACAATTATGTGTCCCCTTGACCTCTATATCTCATAAAAGTGTTTAACCATGTCTATTTCTCTACACACACTAAACAAAATTTACTCAACCCAAAATCATTACAGTGTGGGTATAATGCTGTTTCAACGTTTTGCTAACCGCATTGCCCTCCACCTCTCCCACCGTCCTTCCGCTTGTAATTGAAAGGCTCTTAGAAAAAGCCTCCTTAAAGCCTTCACACACTTAATACGCGAAACAAATTGTCAAATATTTCAAATGTTTTAACAATCCTACAAAATACCATTAATGCCCCTCGTCCACGTAAGCCAATAAGCCCCATACATGGTTGGCAAAAGGTTGGCAGTCACGTGTGGTTGTCAAACCAACATTTTCCAATAATGATAGGTTGACAACCTGACGTGGCATTATACCTATGTTACAACTCCACGTGGTAGTGACGTAGAAAAAGGTGACGCTTTTTTAATTCAAAAGTCCAGCATGGAAATGGTTGGAAATTTAAAACTAAAATTGATTAAGGTTGTTGTTTCTCTCTATCTCGCTGCGACGAATCATTCTTTTCGAGTGTGTGTTGTCTCCCTCTCTCGATGCGACAAATATTTTTTTTCGAGCGTATGTCTTCTCTGTCTCTTACTGCGACGCGGTCTTCCTCTGCATGCATGATGTCTCCTTTTGCTTTAGTGCGTGATTTATTTCTCTGCAGGCCCGATTGTGTGTGTGGTATGACTTGTCCTTTGGGGTAAGGTTTTTGTTAATGAGTTAATTTTTAGATTTGTAACTTTGACATTGTGGTTCTTCTGTTCTTCCTGCACATTTGTTTTGCAGTTGGTTGCAGTGACCGATGATGGTCTCCATTGAAGATTGATTTGGTTGTCATAGTTTTCATTGAGGCAGTTTAGGCATTACTGTATCTAGTTTCTTGATGAGACACATAAAAGGATGAAGTTTTTAAGTTCATGTAAATTCAGACTGGACAAATTGAAATGTGTATATATTCATATCATTTTGTGGGTAAATGTTAGATGTAAAATATATCATGTATGTTCATCGAAAAGCTCAAGGTTTTAGCCTAGTTAGTATTTGAAACAATATTAGAATTCCTATGACGAATTGGCTTGTAGTTCGAGCTATACCATCTTTGGACTTTCAATCAAGTTAAATTTGTGCACAAATATGCATGTGCTATCATATAACAGGGATGCAAAAGTTAAAATCATTTTGTTTTAATAATTAATTATATTTTAGCATGCAGTTTTGAAATAAGACTTAATTTGTTTATTTATAATAATTAATATTTACAAAGAAAAGTTTTAATAATCAATATGCCCTTATGTAGCAAAAACCCCTTTATGTCCTTCGATAGCAAAAACTCCATTTTTTCTTTGTCCACGTAAGCAATAGTGGTTGACAAAAAGTTAGCAGTTACTTGTGGTTGTCAAACCAATATTTTCCTATGATAATTTGACACAGTTCACATGATTTCACATAATTCACATAACTTGTCAACCACTTAACTTGACATGGCTACCACCATAATAATAATATTTTTTTATTAGAAATTACTGACTTGATAAAAATATTATTAGTTTATTTGAGAATAGGGAAAAGTGAAATGTGAAGATCAATAACACTTTTTTTAGGCTATTTTGTCTCTTCGACCATTCTCAGTCGCTTCCAATCCCATTATACAAACTCATGTTATTTTGAAGACCTAAAATCCTAAACCTTATCATTCCATTTTCGCGTGAATACTCCTTTCACGGTTTGAAGTCTGATGTCGTTGTTCTAGAATCTTCTTTCCTTTGATAATGAAGCTCTAATTACATCTCTCTCCCAGTCAAAATGAATTTTATCATAATCGTGTACTCACATCTTTATGCATCCTTTTCCAAGTGCGCATGGATGCCAAACAATTTTCATTAAGCTATGTCTGACATATCACAATTGTCAAAGAGTGATAATTTTTGAAGAGTTGTCAAATAATCATTTTCCGCTGCCACTTGTTCCCTAATGCACCTGCTCACCTTAATGTTGGGTAAATATAAGATAAAAAACACCAGTAAAATCACCTTTGGTTAGAAGGTATTTGTGAGGATGTATTTCCCGTAAACGCAAAAGCTTGATCATAATCCTGTGTTGGTTGTGTTTAAATTTTACCTACTTAAAATGAACTAAGGAGCACACAACCAACAACCAGATTCCTCATCTGCAAAGAGTTAGCTTAAAAAAGAAAAGCGAGATAGAGAGTTCCTGTTTGTTTCTCTTTCAATAAACTTCACTACCAGCTTGTTCTCTTGAAACATTGGTTTCACTCTCCTCCTAACTTATAACCCACAGATAAAAACTTACCTCCATATAATTACTACTGGTGCACAAATTTGCAGTTTCAAACTTAACCTGTAATCAGTAAAATATATTCATTTTGATAGTCAAATAAATTATTATTTTATGGAAAATTATATTTTAATATTATTACTTATAAATTATCATTATTTTAACACTCTTTTTTTAACAAAAATATATATAATAATAAAATTATAAATTATTGATCATTACCGCAAGAACCGATCATTGGAAAGTTTGCAAGCAAGTATGCAGAGGCTGAAAACATACAAGGCCAAATTGGTAGTCTTCCGAAGATGTGCTCGCAAGGTCAAGGTAATACAAATGCTGAATTATCTAGAGGTTAGGATTTAAGGTTTAAGGTGTGAGGATATTTTCTTTATGTTTGATGCCATCATTTTTGTCAAAAAGATTTAAAAGGAAAAGAAATCTTTCCCTTTATGTTAATCTTTTGTAGGCTGGTAATTCTGCTCCTGAGGAACTTGCAAATGCGAAGGAGAAGCCTTCTATTGAACTTATTGTGAAGGTCACAGACGACATGAAGGCATTCAAAGCTTATTACAAGCTAAGACTTGAACACACCAACATACTGCATTATGGTGCAAGACTGAAGAAGGCTGCCGAGGCAGAGAAGGAAGACAATAAGTGATGACTTTCTCAAATTCTCAAAAGATTATTAATGAATATTTTGTCTGATATTTTTTGAAATTCTGAAGATCGAGTTATGATTTTTATGTCTAATAATAGAGGCATGTTTAATCTAGGATGATTCATTCAAAAGAGAAACATATTTTTTTTATAAAAGCTCATTCTAGAGATTACCATATTATCCTTGAGGAGATACATTATCATATATCTTTCTCAACAGTGGAACAGTGAAGTTGAAACATGGTGATCCCGAATGTCAAGCCTCCCAACGGTGGTCGTGTATCTAAACCGTGGAGGGTAACCACGTTCTTTTTTTCTCATTTTCCCAATAGCTATGGTGAACGGGACATGCAGAAAATTTTTCAAAGGTGGGGAAGAGTAGAAGAAGTGTTCATCTCTGGAAAACTCAATAGGTGGGGCAACAGGTTTGGCTTTGTGAGGTTTTGCGATGTCAAGAATATCACTAAACTTGAGTCTGAACTGGATTCAATCTGCATTGGCTCAATGAAGTTGTACGTTAACATTCCTAGATATAGGAAACATGAAGCTCATTTACCGGCTCCGCAAATGACAGAACCTCCCAACTCCAAGCAGTCTAATAAGCAGGGTAAGGTTGTAAAGCAATGGAGGGTGAAGGCAGGATATCAACACAACGTACAGAAGAACTCCAAAAATGGTACTGTGAAGGATAGTGAAAAGGATTGGAAAGGTCCAGTAATCTCCTCAGAACCACTTAAACTTCCTTGGCTTGAAGAAAGTTGGGTAGGGACCATGAAGGATTATATGTCTATGGAGGTCCTTCGTGAAGAAATGCTACATGAAGGTCTTGGCTCAATTAGAGTGAGGTACTTGGGAGATAACCAGGTATTACTAACTGGCCAAGATGGGGTTAAGCTATATGATGTTCTTGAAGCTAGCAAGGACAGTCTGTATAAGATGTTCGTGTTACTAAAGCCATGGAAAGAAAGTAAGGTGATAGGGAACAAAACTGTGTGGGCTAGATGCAGGGGTTTACCACTATCGTTGTGGACAGTTGATTGCTTTCGGAAGGTCTTGCATAAAGTAGGAACTCTTATGGAAGTAGATGAAGCTACTTTGAACTGGGAGCGTGTAGAGTATGCCAGATTGAAGGTCAGAACAACTGTAGCATCCAAAGTCCAAATTTGTGAAGAAGCGTGGATCAACAAAAGAGTGTATCAAATTTCAGTGGAAGAGGAAAGCTCTTACTTAGAGTGTGGTCCTTCTTGTCGTTGGTACAAAGAGGATGATTTCTCAGATGTAAGCTCGGCAGCGGAAACAAAGGTGGCTAATAGCATACAATCAGACGACGCTGGCTGGGAGAAGTTGGAGAATGAAAGGGCCCTGAAACTGGCGTTAAAAGTTGAACGCCGGTGGATTAATTCCGATCACCAAAGATTCGAAGAGGTGAAGCAGAGATTGTCAGAGGTTGACCAATTATTTTGGGCAAGAGAACAGTCTTTGGCGGATGACAGAGATAGTAGGCGCATCAGTTGCATGGAAATGGTAGGAAACGTACAAACTTACCCAAAAACAGAACCTGTGAAGCTAGAACATAGGGGTACAGTGTTGGAGCTCAAAAATTGCACTGATTGGGTAAATACCCAACGGTTGGATAATAAGTGGGAACAGTCTCTGTCTAGGGTTTTATTTCTCTTTGATGTGCAATGGGCCTATGAGAAGGGAGCCCCAAATTGGGTGGGGCCTGCTGGCATTGGGCCTAATGCCCAACCTCGAATTAGGTCTGGAGCAGGAGGAGGGGTCACTAGTGACGCAACTGATTGGCTTGGTGCAGGGGTGCAAGGCGCAAGCTGGTGGAGCTGTTAACGTCGATGAAGGAGATGACGTCGGCCGAGCTCCTGTCGTCGTTGGTTCTGCTTCTAAGGTTGCCTTTGACTGAACCATTCCAAGCATAATACATTTAGTTGTGATGCCCATAGAAGATGGGGCTGTAGATCCGACTGATCGCAGTTGTTGCCGGTCGTCGTCTCAACCAGCGGTGACCTCTGGCATATGCACAGAGCCACTGGCGTCAGTGAGGGTGTCAGTTGGTGGAACAGTTTTTGCTGTTTGTGCGGAAGTAACCAATGATATGGAGGTGTCGGATGGAGGTGCAGATGCCGCCGGCGATGCTTCCTAGCCCGAGGTAGAGAGTAGTGGGGTGGCGCTGGAAGTAGGAACGGCCACGGACGTCGTTAACAAACAAGTTGGAGTAGTTATTGGTGGGGCAGCTGTAATCGATGTGGTGGAGCCAAATGTTGACGCTGCCGCTACCGCCGCTGATCCGGGGGTGCTGGTTGTCGAAGTAAGTGCTGCCGACAACGCGCAAACAACTGTGGCAAGGAACATAGGGGCACGTGATTCCTGTGTGGTGGAGGGAATTAATGACGTTGTAGTTGCAGACAGTAGGTTTAATAATAGCAGAAGCTGCTTCAAGTTAATTAATGTTCAACAAGGTAATCCAGCGCACTTTAATGGCTCAAGTAGGACTTGGATTGGCGAGTCTAGCACCAAGAGGAAGGATGGATCCGAAAATTTTGCAATTGCATATGGCTATGGGTCTAGGTTGGTCACTCCTTCACTGCCTAGCACCATTAATGACTCAAATATTTGAAACTGTAACAGGAGACTGAGGTTTGTGGATGATGAGTTAGAGGAACTCAGATTATGGGAGATAGGCAAGGAGATAGGGGTGGTTTGCAAGGACTGTGAAGACAGTATTTTGCAGCAGTTGGCTGAGATGGAGGAACGGGATAACCGTTTGATGCGGGAACCGTCGCTAGAGGAAGGGAACCCATCTTGATGAAGATCGTCAGCATTAATATAAGGGGTTTGGGAGGAGATGTAAAGAGGAAGTACTTGAGGGAGTTGATTTCAAAAGAAGATCCAGGATTGTTTTTAGTGCAAGAGACAAAGTTAACTAAGCTGGATGATTCTAAATGCTACAGCTTATGGGGCAGTAATGATATTAGTTAGATCCATAGAGGGGTGGACAAGGAAGGAGGAGGTATCTTAACTTTGTGGGACAATAAGAAGTTCACTTGTTCTAGATTAGAGGAAGGGAAAGGCTTTATTTTAACTGAAGGTATGTACAAGAGTGGAGACTCTGTTGTTGGAGTGAAAGTAGCAGTTCTGAATATCTATGCTCCGTGTTCTAATAGTGATAAAGTGGTTCTTTGGAGAGATTTAGAGTGCCTATTAGGCAACGGTACTGCTTATAACAGGTGCTTGATTGGTGACTTTAATTCATTCCGGGTTGCTTCAGAGAGGAAAGGGATTACTAGTGGGACGGTTAACAAGTATGAAATGGCAAGCTTTAATGATTTCATTAAGAGGTGTGCTTTGAGAGATATTCCGGCAGTTGGGAGACAATTCACTTGGTACATACCTAATGGAACGGCTAGGAGCAGATTGGATCGTGCTCTTGTATCAGATGAATGGCTGCAACAATGTCAGGGATCAAAGCAATATGTGCAGGGTAGACAAGTTTCTGATCACTGCGCTTTAGTGATCAAAAATTGTATTTTAGATTGGGGACCGAAACCCTTTCGTACCTTTGATGTATGGCAATACTCAAGTGGTTTCAAAAAAGTTGTAGAAAAAGGTTGGAGTATAATTGTCTTTAATGGGTGCGGTATGGAAATTTTGAAGGAAAAATGTAAAAGGTTGAAATTGGAGATCAAGCGTTGGAATAAGGAAGTTTACGCTAGAGATAAAAACGTAAGACAAACACTTATTGCTAAGATTGAAGCGTTAGATCAATGTGATGATGATGGTAATCTTACGGAAGAAAAGAGAATCGAGAGAGTGGAGTTGTTAAGTCAATTGAGAATTATGGAAGAAAAAGAAGCAGCTATGATCAGCAGAAGGCGATAGCTGTGTGGTTAATTAATGGGGATACCAATTCAAAAAACTTTCACTCTAGCTTGAGGTGGCAAAGGGTTAAGAATGAAATTTGTGGGCTTCGTATTAATGGTGTTTGGTGTGAAGAACCAAATAGGGTTAAAAGCCACATTAAGAGCTTTTTTGAATGCAGATTTGAGGCTACTCCTGGGCTTAAGTTGAATTTAGACGGTGTGGAGTTCAAGACGATATCTAGGGCTGATAATGACATCTTATGTAGCTCTATATTTGAGTCCGAAATTTTGGAAGCTGTGAGTCAATGTGGTAACTCCAAGTGCCCAGAACCATACGGCTATAATTTCTTCTTTATAAAGAATAATTGGGACGTTATTGGTAAGGACATTGTTAGGGCAATCTTATGGTTTCAAGATATTGGCTTCATTCCGAGAGGGTGTAATGCATCTTTCATCGCTCTGGTCTCGAAAAAGGTTAACCCTTCCAATTTGAATGAGTTTAGACCCATTTCGTTAGTAGGGTGCGTCTACAAAATCTTGTCCAAGGTGTTGGTGAATAGACTCAAGAAAGTTCTTTATAGTGTCATTGATTTTAACCAATCAGCTTTTCTGGGTGGAAGGGGTTTGTTGGATAGTGTTCTGGTGGCAAATGAAACGGTAGATTACCTTAAGAAGGCTAAGAAAAGTGGAGTCTTTGTGAAAGTGGATTTTGAAAAGGCGTACGACTCAGTGGATTGGAAGTTTCTGTATTACATGATGGGTCGATTAGGCTTCAATTGTAAATGGATCAGATGGATCAGAGCTTGTTTAGAATCGACTACTATATCGGTTCTTGTGAATGGTAGTCCTACGGAAGAGTTTAAACCTAAAAGGGGACTTAGGTAAGGCGATCCGTTGGCACCTTTTCTGTTTCTTATAGTGGTGGAGGGACTCACTGGGATTGTGAGGGAAGCTAAAAGAGTCAACGCATTTAGTGGTGTGGTAGTGGGCAACCGAAGTGTGAAGGTGGACTTGTTGCAGTTTGCAGATGATACACTCTTTTTTTGTGAACCTTCGTATCAGAATGTGTTGGTTGTTAAAGCAATTTTGAGGAGCTTTGAGCTGGTATCGGGACTTAGGGTTAACTTCCACAAGAGTGCAGTTGGGGCAGTGGGTATTTCCCAATTAGATAAGTGTGTCTACTCTGAATGCCTTAATTATCGACAAATGGTACTCCCATTCAAGTACTTGGGCATCACAATTGGGGGTAACCCTAGAAGAATTGCGTTTTGGGACCCGATTGTTGACAAAATAAAGTCAAGACTTTCAAGATGGAAGGGTAGATTGCTATCTTTGGTGGGGAGAATGTGCCTAATTAAGTCTGTCATCACTATTTTGCCCCTGTTTTATTTCTCATTCTTTAAGGCACCAATTGTTGTTTGTAACCAAATAAGGAGAATTCAAGCTAAGTTCCTGTGGGGTTGGGGGTTCGAAGAAAGGAAGATAGCTTGGGTTAATTGGAAGAAGGTGTACAGCCCAGTCAAGACTGGAGGCTTGGGCATTAAGGACATTGAATGTTTTAACGTAGCTTTATTAGCTAAGTGGAAATGGAGGTATTCACTGTCGGTAGAGGGACTTTGGAGAGAGGTCCTAGATGCCAGATACGATAATTGGAGGAATATGGATGTTACTCTTACCAGAAAGGTCCACTTTACTTGGTGGCAAGATGTTTGTAGGATCTCTGACAAGGATGCACTAGGTAACTGGTTTGATCACAGGTGTCAGTGGAGGCTAGGGAATGGTAGTCGTGTTAAATTCTGGAAAGATAGATGGGTGGATGGTCAGGTATTGAAAGAAAAGTTTCTGAGACTGTTTATGATATCTCAGTGCTCAGAAAGTGTGGTGGGCGACATTGCTCATAGGGAGAATATTACAAGCGAAGGGTGTTCCAGATGGTGCTTAGGTTGGCGGAGGGAGAGGTTTGTTTGGAAAAAGCAGGAAGAAGAACAAATGATGACTTTGATCTCTAACATCTGTTGGTGCACAAGTACGCAAGATAGGCTGGTGTGGGTAGGAGATGGTGCTGATAAACAAGAGTATATAGTCAAATCTGGGTATTGTGTACTAAACAAGGAGGATCTATTGCAGTGTTCAGTGGTCTATAAGGTACTTTGGTCCCTTAAGATTGTACCATTGGCAATGATTTGTGTTTGGAGGCTATTACTGGATAGATTTCAAACCAGACACAACTTAGCTAATAGAGGTTTACAGTTGTTGGATTTGTCTTACCCATTGTGTCAAGAATGTTATGAGACGGGACAACACTTGTTTGTCATGTGTAAGGTGGCCCAAAATGTTTGGGATCAATGCGAGAGGTGGGTTGGGTTGGCCAATGTCAGACATGAGTCTGTCACCATTCATTTCCAGAGTTTTGATCTTACGTGTCGGCGTAAGAGTGCTAGTATGGCTTGGAAAGGGATATGGGTGACTATAGTGACGGAGCTATGGAATCATAGGAATAAGGTGGTTTTTAACAGAGGAATAGTAGATGCTAAAGAGACTTTTATGCTAGCTCAGCTGAAGGGATGGTGTTGGCTCAAGCATAAGTTTAAAAGAGTTACATTCTCATATTTGGATTGGCACTTCTCACCTCTCTAGTGCCTTGATACTCTAGAATAGTCTTCCTGGATGTACATCAGGAGTTTTGAGGGACCTGCCCTCAAGGGTAGTACTTCCTTATTTAATGCAGTAGTTCTGGTCTTGTTTTGAATTGCAGGTATTTGGATTGGGTTGTGTGGCCTTGGTCGGAGTATTTTTGATGTTGTGGGGCAGGTTTTCGTGGATTTAGGATATGTCACTGGCATGACTTCGTGAGTGTTTCAGCTCTTGCTCTTTCTTGTTTTTTAACACTCTATTTTTGCTTTCTTGTATCCTCTTCTTGTTCAATTTTCACCTTTATGGTTTTCGACCTATGGCCTTTTGTCTCTAAGTTTTATCTTTGTATATGGGTTGGAGTACCCCTTAAGTGCTCCTTTTTATTCATTTCATTTTTGG
>Ga0209700_100968_pt1 | contig 57902 bp, 37 predicted proteins | sample SiratroredBW_FD_187528 | JGI IMG/M metagenome (GOLD analysis project Ga0209700, IMG submission 187528) | Root nodule microbial communities of legume samples collected from California, USA - Siratro red BW (SPAdes) (version 2) | ecosystem: Host-associated > Plants > Roots > Nodule | place: USA...
ACAATATGTGTGCTTTGAAAAAAAAAAAAAACATAAAAGAACCAGGAGTAAAAATGAAAATATGAAAAGGCATAGAAAGAAAAAGAAAACACCACATTCCTAAGTTTTGATTCATAAAAAAAAACTTAGTATCAAATCCTCAAAACACTTTAATCTTATAAAAACATTTCCTCAAAAACTTAGTATACTTACATCATGACATTGACCTTCCTAGCCTAATTATGGTGAGGGAGTTGCAACTCCCATTATTAGAGTAACAATTAGGTGTATTAATTAACTCTAATTCTTAAGTTAGTTGGATTTAGTCAAAAACACTTTTAACTATTTTGTTTTAGAAGATACTAGATGCCCAACAAGATCCCCATATGTTATTTTCTACAACAACTTCACTAAAATCATCTTACTCAATAAACACATTGCTTTTATGGAGATAGAGAGAATAATTAACTTGGGAACAAATTAAGAAGAAAAAAAATTAATCTCAACAAATATTCTCTATGTAGGTTGCTGGCCAGTATGACACAACAGAATAATCTCTACAAACATTTTCCTAAAAAGATGGTATCATTCTAAGATGGGATTCATTTGTTCAAAAAGCAACTTCTGGTTTCTCTCTGCAAGTTATACCCCCACTATAGTCCTCAAAAAACATACTAGTCCCAAACATTGTGCCATGACATTCTACATCACATCCTTGTTCCTGTGCCAAACTTTGAAAATTTTCTAAAAACATATAAATTTCTTTCATTTGCCATTCAGAAGACGTATCTCCAGCTCCGAATCTGTAAATTTTCTTATCTATCTCAATTGAACTGAACCCAGGGACCTTCTTTAGGCCAAGTCCTTCCATCCTTGATCTCACCTTTCTGGATTCATACCAGTTTCCTCCCTCAGCATATATGTTAGATAACAAAGTGTAGTGTCCTGTATCATCTGTTCTTATTTCTGTAAGTTCTTTATGAATGTTATTAATCAAATCCATCCTGCCATGTATTCTACAACCATTAAGCAAAGCACTCCATGTGCTAGCATCTATAGGTAGACATGTTGACTTAATTATTTCATATGCTCCATTGATATCACCGGCACGGCTTAGAAGGTCAACTATAGAGGCAAAATGTTCTGCCTTAGGCACTATGCCATAATCCCTCATTAAGTCAAAATAGAACTTTCCTTCTTCCACTGATCCAGCATGTCTGCAGGCAGATAAGATATTCAAGAAAGTTACTTCATTTGGTTTGATATGTGACTCTACCATTTTGGTGAAGAGGGTGGTGGCAGAAGTTATATGACCATGTATGCCATAAGCAGCAATCATGGCACTCCATGACACCACACTTTTTTCCGCCATGCTATCAAAAACTCCTTTGGCTGTTAGAAGGTCCCCACACTTGGCATACATGTCAACCAGAGCTGTATTGATGTATGAATCCCTCTGCACACCAGAAACAATGAGCTTATGGTGAATCCATTTTCCCTTCTCCAGATAACCCGAATTGGAGCATGCTTGAATTGCACTTAAGAAGGTTACTTCATTAATGTCAATACAATTGAAGTACATCTCATCAAATAGCTTGAGTGCTTCTACTGAAATGCCGTTTTGAGAAAACCCAGAAATCATACAGTTCCATGTTACAATGCTTTTCTCCCTAATCTTGTCAAAAATTGTGTATGCGAAATCCACAAAGCCACATTTTGAATACATATCCATCAATGAGTTCAGAACAAATTCACCCCAGAAGCCTCTTTTCGTCACATGGCCGTGTATCTGCTGTCCAAATAGTATTGAACCAGCATCTGCACTGGCTGAAGTAGAACTTGCTAAGCTAAATGAGTCTGGCATTAGCCCCTTTTCTAGCATACGTGCAAAGAGCTCCATGGCTTCCTTGTTTAAACCCTCCTGCGCATAAATTGATATTAGAGTGTTCCATGATACAACACTGGTATTTCCAATTAAACGAAGAAGCTTTTCACAACTGCTTATTTTCCAAAACGCAGCATAGAAATCCATCAGTGCAGGCCCTATATCAAGATCAGCACCATCAATTTCTCTCCTCAAAATAAAGCTATGAACTGACATTCCCTCTTTCAACCAGCCTAACCTAGCACAACAAGACAGAACACTGATCATCGTCACTGCATTGACTTCAACCTCTGATTCCTGCATTTTCCTAAAAGCATCCATCGCCTCCTCAAAGCACCCATTCTGATTACACGAAGAGATCATAGAAGTCCAACAAGAAGTACTTCGGTCACCAACACTTTCAAACACCCCTTTTGCTCCACACAAGTAACTGCACTGACTGTACATTACAATAAGAGAATTCCTAAAACTCGCATCACAAACCATCTCTTTCCGGATTCCATATCCATGCACCGATTTTGCCAGCTTAAGGCAACCAACCTTGCCACAAGCCTCAGCTACGCTGAGCATTGTAACAGAGTCCAGTTCAATCCCCTCGGAAAACATCCAACGCATCATCTCCAACCCTTCTTGCGGTCGCCCATTCTCCACATAACATGCAATAACAGAACTCCACGAAACTAAATCTCTGACATGCATTTCATCAAACACATTCCGGGCATCACTCAAACAACCCAATTCCCCATACATGCTCAACAACGAAGTGCCAATGACATGATCAGTGCCAAAACCGGACCTTACTATCCTTCCATGCACTTTCCTGCCCATAACCAAGTCCCCAACGCCAGAAACAGCTTTGAGAACAGAAGGGTAAAGGAAAGTGCAGTTCTGGACGAGGTGGGAACCCTTTTGAACGTGATGGTGGTAAAGGGTAACCACTTGGTGAAACAATTGATGCCATAAGTAACACTTGATGAGGACACCGAACATAAAGGAATCGGGAGATGGGTGGGTTTCAAAAACGAGTCTTGATGAAGGGAGAGAACCCATTTGGGCGTAGGAGTTGAGGAGCTTGGTGGAGGCAAGTGGGTCGGTGTGGAGACCAGTGACGACGAGGTGGGCATGGAGTTGGGTGAGTGATCTTAAGGTAAAACATGACCTGAACAATGGCATGTACAATGTCATCTTTTGCTTCTGCTATTTTTAGTTTTGTGTTTCTGTTTGGTTGACAATGAAGAAGGAAATGAAGTGAGTAGAAAGATGGTGAAGGATGAAAGAAAGGAAATAGGGGGAGAAGTGACGACAACAGAAGACTCAGAAGAGGCATCAAGCTCGCGGGAAAACTAAAATTTTGGATTCTTCTAAATTGCTGCCATGAAATGTTACATTCAGTTTGGTTCCTTAACTTTTAAACAACTCAATTTAATCTATGTTCTGAAATGGTTCATGATAATCATTTTGTAAACTTAAAAGCAAAATTCCAATGTTGGAGAGATTAAGTTACGATGAACAGTGAATAGGGAAGCTGAAAGGTTGCTGTGGATGTAAGTTGAATGGTGGACTGCACTTGGGAGCTGAAGTTTATGGTAGGAGGGGAAGAACAGGATGGAGGACAAAGAGAAGATGGAAAGTAAGATGAATGATTAACTTTTTTAAATATTAATGGAGTTAAGTTTAAGATAATGAAATAATTATTTTGAATTACTTTAATATAATTAAATTAATTTTTTAAAAGTTAGGTACTAAACTGAATAAAATGGAATAGTAAATGGACATTTATATAATTTAACACATATAATAATATGTTAATATTATGTATTGCGAAATTGCAATTTTGTCTAATATAATTATTTGATATTTTATTTTAAGTTACTCTGTCTTTTAAGATTTATGTCATTATAATTTATTTTTATAATAAAATCTTCTATTACTATTTAGGATATTATAAGAGTAGATACAGCAGTGAACACAAGCATATCGGATAAAGACGAAAATAAAATATCTAACAAATAAAATAAATAAATATGAATTTTATTTCAAAATGATATTGGATAATATCCGTAACTGCATGCTATCATTCTTAGTTGAGTTTCGTATCTATTATATTTATTTCTGTAAGAATATTCAACACATTGAACATGAAGTTGGGTAATACAAAAAGAAACTCATAAGCATATTATATTAAGATTTTAAGTAGAAAATAATATCAGTTCATCTTAAATCTGATTGTTGTTAAATCTTTCCGTATTCATAAAAAAAACCAACAATTTGAGAGACTAGAATTACAACAAAATATGCTCAATTATAAAAGACAACCTCTCCCATTTCAGGAGGTCTCACTTTTTAACAATATACACCTTATATACGAGGAGAATATCAGTATCTTCACCAGTGTGATGAAATGAAAACTCATACACAACAATATAAGATGTGGAAGTGAGTGATAACATAGCAAGGCCATAATCATTGTGCAGGTCAAACAACAAATGCTTTTGTGGCAGAAGATTTTCAACCTCTCAATCCCCAACCCAATTGAACAGGGCATATACTTCACATTGGTATTTAAGCTTTCACTTCATCTTTTTCATTCATCATTTGGTGGGTCAATGGGTATTTCATGCCTTGGTCTATTGTACTTCTCTCGTAGTTGCTTAATTGGGATGAAATCTCCAGCTGAATCCATTCCATAGAACAGAAAAGAGATGTAGGGATGATCAAATCTTCCCTGGACACCAACAAAAGTGCAAATTAAATAATAGAAATAATAGCATAGTGCACGGCTTTCACGTATACATATATCTACTCACCATGTCTGGCTTATCAGGTGTCAAAAGATTCTCCTCTGGAACTGCAAGACAATAAAAAGAAAAATCAATCTGCAAGTTATTTGTATTCAGAAAGAAAGCAAGAACTATGCACATCAATGCAATAATTCACTTCTCAGAAAAAAATAAAGATAAGCATATGCCACTAAATAATGTAATGTAAATAAACACATAAGCCTGAAGAATTAAGTAATCCAGCTTTACCATATGCCACTAATAGATTTGGTTCTGCACGTACATCAACAAGAACCTACACATTATAAAAGAAAACAGATTAAATTCAAGCAGTAGCACACTTCTTGACAAGAGCCAGTTCAACCATTAGCATAATGAGATAAACTAAGATGGCTATGGATCAACAAACAACATATACACTTCCAACCACACTGTCTTGCATAAGTAATCATGAAAATGATGTTTTATCCAAAATGTCTGCTCAATACGAACAGAAAGAATTTAAAGAAGCAAAGGGGTCCTTCCGCCACCTTGATGAAGCCTATCAAGCCAAGCTATAACAGATACTATCAAAGTCAACCTTAAAATAATAGACACATCACAATGCTAGATATACATGAGTATTCTTATTTATAACGAAAAAGAGATATAATAATAAGGAACAAAGTCGATATCTAATAATACAAAATATTTAGTAAGATATTTTCCGATCAAATCATATCATACCTCTTACCTTCCCCTTCAAGTTAGAGATTATGTATCATGAGACAAACTTGTTTGTTAACACAAGGCGGCTTAAGTGACTAAGTGAATATTTGGTTTTCTTGGACATAAATTTCTCTTTGTCTAAGTGACAATCAATCTTCAATATATTTTGTCCATTCAAATCATATCTTTAACCCTCTCCTTGAATTGGAACATATGTATCATATGAATCAAATTTGTAAAAAACGTAACAGGGCACAATGACCAGCGAAGAGCAAAAATAGGGAGATGAGACAGCGGTTACTAAAAAGCAAAAGATTATCAGATAATGCAACGGCTGCTGGAAAATAAGATGACCAGAGGACATGATAGATGTCAAAAAGCAAATATGCTCAAAGGACATAATGGCTGCCAAAAAGTAAAAATGATTAGAGAAGATGGCGGTTGCTAGAAAACAAAAGTGCTAAGAGGACATTGTGGCTGCCAGAAAGCAAATGCAAAGACAGCGCAAGTGCAGTAGGGAAGAAAAAGTGCTAAGAGAGGGAAACTGATACTGAGAAGCAATAATGCTCAGAGGGCACGACAATTACCAGAATTGGTGGTGGTCATTGGCGGGAAAAAGCTCGCTTGAAGGAAAAAAAAAAATCGTTGGAAAAAATTGACAATAAGCAATACTGCCGAAAAAGAAAAGCATGAAAATTGATAAGTTGGAAAAAGGTGGACGAAAAAAGAAACTCGTCGGAGTGTCAACAACACAGTACTGGTTGGAAAAACATTGGTTGTAAACAATACTTCCTAGAAAAACGTAGGCATTAAACTGAAATGTAGGCTATAAACAATACTCACTAGAGAAACGACGTGGTAATTAGTTCTTGTTGGCTTACCCCTCATATTTTGTATGTTTCTTATCTATAAATACATAACCCTATGTGTTCATTATACACAAGGGATTAATCCTATACCATTTTCTACTTTATTTACACATGGTATCTAGAGTTAGGGTAAAATCTTTGAGTGACACCTCCTTTCAGATCGCCCACCAGGCAACCACCACATCGAAAAGATTGTGATTATTGGAGCTCCGATGTGCCTTCATGTGTCTCTCCAAGTCTCGTCTCTATTGCGCATGGCAATTCGTTTGACACCTTTTCCAACGGCGATTACCAACGTCAAGATCACCTTGTCATCCTCGTTCTGGATCTGCCCTTGTCATCTTTTTTCTCTCTCCTCTAAGGTTTTTCTTTCCCCTCTTCATCTATGGTCTGTTTTGCTGCCACCACAATTGATCTGTCCTCCTATACTAATTATGTCAAGGTATATCTATCCATTGACAAATTGGATGAAACTAATTATGAATGGCTTAAGAGGCAACATTATATTGATCATCTTACCTAAAGTGTGGCCACTATTGCTAAAAATGAGATTTCCTATTGGTTGAAAATTAATGTTCAATTAATTTTCAATGTATTGATGTCAATGTATTGTTTGTTCTCAAGTCTATTATTCACTCATCTTTAAAACAGATATTACATATTTATAAGACAAGTTCAGAATTTTGGGAATAGGCCAACTTATTATACACTCATGATACTCAACATCTTTATAGTATTTGTCAAAACCTCCTCAATATTGTTGCTTCTAGACATCTTGATGATACAATGCTGAATATCTAGGTAAAGTTCATACTCTTCTTCACGAATTCAATGAGTTATTGTCTCTTGCCCCCACTCTTTCTCAAAAACTCGAGCAAAAGTCAAAGTTTTTCACGTTATTGGCTATCAAGAGTGACCGGGGAAGTGGTTTAGCTATAATAATAACTCAAATATTTTGATGTTTTAATTGACATAACTATTCTCTTTTACTATAACAAATTTGTCATGTACCTTGCTTCTAACCCCTCTTACCATGAGAGATTCAAACAATAGATATTGATCATCATTTTATTCGTGAACTTGTTCAAAAACAATTCTTCACTCTCATTCGTGTCAAAACTAAGCATCAAATAACTGATATATTCACAAAGACTCTTCTTGTCAATGCCTTCAATTGTTCAGCAAGTTGGGAATCATAAACATCTTTTCTCCAACTTGAGGGGATATTAGAATCCAATATAATTAGATATAATAGATATTATATATAATCCGTTATTTTGTTTCTTTTAATATTTAGTTTCTTAGTATATTGTTATTATATATAGTCCTCTTAAAAGAATTAGTTATCTTGATTCAATGAATTCTTTTATTTTCTTACTTCATAATTCATGCAAATGCAATTTCTATATTGAAGTTAATCAAACCTGATAAAATGGTTGAGTGGAACCACGAGACAACTTCTTAACTTGTGCATTGTCCATCCATGAACTTGATTCACTGCATACTGGATCCATTCCACAGACCACAGCTCTATAGCCTGCAACGTATTTTGAGCAATCAAAACATAGAAAGATATTCAACTTATGATTGCGTACATCAATGATCCATACGAAAGATTTACAAGGTGATGCAAGTGAAGTTCTTTTTTCCTGCATCATCAATATTTTAGTTCCTCATCCGATGTTGGGTATGACAATTATTGCAACATAATTATAATTTCATCCATTCAAAAGCTTCAGATTTTCTAAGAAGCATCATTTTTATTGTCAGATCATATTGCATACTTGAAATGACATTAATAATAGCTTTCTGTACTCAATGAAAGGTATTTCAACCACTTACCAAATTTTTTATGTCTCACTTTCTGACCCAAGCGAAATGCATATTGTGCATTTTCATGAGCCAAAGCTTTAGCTGATGCAGCTAGAGACTCTGCTTCAAGTTTGGAAATTTCATCCCGTAATTCAGCAGCCAAGGCATAATTCTCATTCTCAACAGCATTCTGGAGGTCTGAACTGCAAGGAAACAAAAATCACTGTCAGTATTCAAGTTGACCAACAGATAAATGGAAGGGGGAAAAGCCAATTTATCATGATGAACAAATTAGCCTGACACAAAAGAAGAAGAAAACTCACCGAAGACGTATAATACTTAGAGCTTTATCTTGAGCTTCACTTTTTGAAGATAATCCCCTTTTTGACTGTTGTTGCTTGATTACCTCTTCTTCAACCTTCCAAAAATATCCAAACAAGCAAGTCATTCAAATGCTCCAATCCCACAAAATTTAGATATCTTGAAGACAAGTATATAGACAAAGATAAACTGATGAACATGTTATTGCTTCAATTTATAGAGGGGCTAGATTCATATCAAGGGCGATAAAAAACGACAGAAAATAAAATCACTGACAGAAACTGAAAAGTGTAAATTCAACCTCAATTAAGCCTACACAATCAACCAAACTCGTATATCCATATATAGTATAGGATAAGTGGCAATTTATCTAACCTCAGTAAGTTTGTTTCTCAGTTGCTGTGCAGCTTCATACTGCTCCATATTTAAAGCATACTGACATTCAAAATTTCCAAACAAATGAAGCATTAAAAATACTTCCATGGATTCGAAATAACCCCTACTCCACTTAACTTCTTACAGAGGAGTAAAAAGCAGCCAGACCTGTACTCTTGTGGCCAAGTCTAGCTGAAAGAAGAACATCAAGATATCCTCATTAGCACTCTCACTGTGCTCTGAACTTGAATCCAATCCTTGTTCTCCCCCTCTAAACATCCATGCTGCTTCAGCCTTAAAACCACTGTGCCTTGAAACATAAGGGTACCCAATGAAGAAAAAGCTCTGCAAAGAATGGTTCCAAACCAAGTGTCTGCCAGAAGAAGAGGTAATTTGGGATCTTTTGAATGGCTCAAGGGGTGCCATCCAATATGGGGATGATCCACAGAATCTGCTCTTTCCACAAGTAGCTAGAGTACTCAATGACACACTTTGCATCATTTTTGGGGGAAGCCAAAAAAATTATTCCTCTCCCTAAAAGGTAAAATAGAAACTCAAATTCACCCTTTCCTCGAGAGAATGTTCCTGCATTAATGAAATTTCATGAGGGGAAATTATGCAGCTTCAAAACTATGATATGCAAATTCAATTATTCAATGTAAACCCCACTAAAAAGCAGAGAAAAAAAATCAGTTTTTCATCAAAGTAAGTGAAATTTTGGCACTTAAAGTAAACCGTTTCTTATCTGGGTATTGCGAGAAAACAGAGGATTAGAAATGGAAGCTAGAAGTAACAAGAGGGTACCTTGTACCTGAGTTTTGCTTTTCAGAAAGTTAGAGGTAGGTTTCACCGGGAAATGAACAGAAAAACATTATCAAAGAGCAGTGCAGAAAAGGAAATAGGAACGATTTCAAACTGCGACGATGGCCTCACAGTCACATGAGCAACAAAGCAAATAATAATATGAAGAATACAAATAAAAGTAAAAAAAAAAAATGTAATAATTATACTGAAAATTTCAGTTAATTTTTTTTTTTGTTGACTGAATTCTTTTATCATACTTTTTAGTGGTCTCATCTCAACAAAATATAAAATATGGCTAAGTAGTTAATTTTATAGTGTCAATATAAACAGTATTCATTTATGTTGGTAGTTAAAAGTAGTTTATTCGGATAAAATAGTTTGATTTTTTAAGAACGAAGTAAGATTTAAGTTTGAGTTATATTTACTTTGTAAACGCTGATAATTTAAACAAATTGCGAAGTTAAAATAGAATAGTGATAATTAAACCCAAAATATAGAAGGAAAAAAAACTCTTCAGCCGGAAGATAGAAAAAAAAAAAGATTTTTAGTTTTTAAGCATAGCATTTTTTAATAAATAATAGTAAAAAAAATGAGATTATTTGATGTTAATTAATATCTGAAGGGAAAACATACGAGATCTCAAATAATGAAAACTGAGTCAAATTATAACACCACCTTCAATCCAAAACCTTTAAGACATTGGGTTTGTGGGTTTAGTTTTTTATATGTTAATCAATAATTTCATTTCTACTTAATGTGAGACTTAGACTCACACTTCGAATACCTAACAATATTTTTCTTAAGTGAGAGCTCCTTTTACAATGGTACATCCTCCTTCAAATACGAGTACCTCACAAACTCTTCATTTATACCGTTATTCACACTTATATATGGGACACGCTTGCCTAAAACTTCCATCATAAAAACTTTCAATACAAGAATCAAACTGTACTCGTCCAAGCCGCAAATCATCAGCTCTGATACCACTTGTGCAAAAAATTTGAGGGAGAAACACCCGAAAAGATCTAAAATAATAAAAATTGAGCAAAAACCAACATAAGGAAATAACTCCACCTTTAACTCCACCTTTAACTCCACCTTTAACTCCACCTTTAACCCTAAATCTTAATAAAACCTAATAAAAGTGCAAAGTACAAATTCTTATGAGGATGTGTATACTGTTAGAATTGATTTCGGTTATCTTCCTATTCAATTGCGACTTTATGGTTTTATCTCCTAATTTCTATTATGAGTACTTCTCAAAATAACTCACAGATAGTGCAGGGTAGTTCTGGGGAAGACTTGTTCACAACACATGTAATAATATATATATTGATCACACACAGCATAAGTACAAGATCAAATGTTACATTACATCCACATGTACCAACAATATGAGTGTTCTAAAGTTTATGTTTTAGACATGGGTCTTGATGGAGGAACTGTATCCACTCTGGCCATCATAGTACCTAGACCACAGCATAATACCCCCATATTTGGAAGAGTCCTTAATTGCCGGAAGCACTTTGGAAGTAAGGTCATCCACATCAATGAATCCACTTCCAGCAGCAGCAGGGGAAGCCGGTAGCCCCAAGAAGATCTTGTTGGCTGGCATATCAGAAGTCCACTGCCTCCATGCATCTTCCAGGTTGGTAATCTCACTAGAGAACTGGCAAGGAGGATTGTTGTAGAATTGGACCCAAACATTGTCAAAAAGACCTGCAAAATAATAGAGTAAATGAAATGATACACAGATATATATTGTTTTTAAATACTTAATTAATACTTTTATTTTTCTCGTTCTTATCATATCATATCTGTAACATTTAGCATGTTTGAGTATCCATGCATAACTTTTCTAAGTAATATGTATGTTGTTTGCATGGTCTTCCAATGAACAACACAAATACTTGTATGCAAATTATGTGTTATGACAACACAAATACCTGTCTTGAGGGCATTTCCTATCCAAGCATCAGGAAAGGGGCATTGAGGGGCTGCTGTCAAGTATACTTTTCTGCCCTTGTTGCTGTAGCCTTTGAGGTACCTTGCAAGATCATCCCAATAGAGGTTTGATCCTCCTTCAATGTCAAAGTCAATGCCATCAAGAACAGCAGGTCCAAGAGGGCGAGAAGGAGAGCTTCCCCCCAAGAAATTGTTCCAAAGGTAAGTGGCCACTTGCCTTGCATCTTGAGGGGATGCAAGGGAGTAGCTACCAGCACCTCCTCCCAAAGACAACAACACTTTTATGCCTTTGGCTTGGCAAGATTTGATGTCTGAGCTCAACTTGGTGCAGCCATCACTATAGGGGTCACAATGACCAGCAAGGTTTATCATTGGGGTTTGGCCATTGCCAAATGTTGGCAAAAAGGCCAAGATGGCAAACTCATAGTTCCCTGTGGCACATGCCTCTGCTAGGGTTCCTTCATTGCCATTCTGGCCCCAGTAGATTGCAATGCTCCCAGCATTGGAACCACTTGCTAGTGCCAACACTGCCAAGGTGAAGAATGAGAATGAGGTTGCTAAGTTTGCCATTTCTGTTCAAACAACTAAACAAAAACAAGGATGTTTTCTTTTGCTGATGCATGGCGTTATCAAAATGACCCTTTTTATAAGGGTAACATAACACAACATGCACGTAATCCTAAACTCATTTTTTGGTTTTGTGCATGAGACCGTGGATTGGCATTCACTTCAGTTTTTGATGTTGATATTGGAGAAGCACCGTACAAATTAGCCAATCTACTACTCCACTCACTATTGTTTCCACTCCACTTTTGCACATACAATCATTACACTGGTCAAATGCAACTAATACAATTTTCGAATATTTGAAGAAAAATAAAACTATGTAAACCAAATAGACATCGTGAGACAATATAAACCCAAGTTCAACTTTATATATAAGTTTAATAGTTTTTTTTTTTTCACTTTTTTTCAATTCAATCTCATTATTTTTAAAATTTTTAATTTAACCCTTATTACTTGATGACATAATTGTACAATTTGCAAATACTTGGTATTAGTCATTAAATTAAACAATTATTATTAGACAAAAAAAATGTTATAGTTGATAATTAAGATACGTAACCATTGAAACGTAATGATTCAATTATATCTTATCTGACGTACAAAACTTCAAAGCAAAGGAACAACCTATTGACTTGTTTAAAGGTAGCAGGACACAGTGGTCCTATCCTTCTATGTGAGAGAGAAAAGACATTGAAATGAATAGATTGCACTGTAAGATCATATGATTAGTTATGCCATAATAGTCGCTTTTTCAACGCCATTAACATTAACTAAAGAGATTAAATTAACTTTTTAAAAATAAAATAAAATCAAAATATGACCTTTAAAATAGTGAAACTAAATTGAAAAAAAAAAAAGACAAATAGAACGACTAAAAAGAGTTATTAAACCTCAAATAAATTAGTATATTTTCTAATTTATGTTGGCCTTCTACAGTAGTAACGTGATCCACATTCTAATTATATTTATACTACAAACCCTTAACGTGCAAACATCGACCAACAGGGAATCTTTGAACTATAATTTGAAACCGCATAAGTCTAACTTCTATGGCCACATATTATAAGAGTGATTTTATTTTCGGACGAAAGTCGATTAAATTAAACAGAAATGTTATATGTAATTGAACTTGATTTAAAAATTATGCTAATGTGCTAACGTAAACGTAAAGATACTAGCTTCAACAGAGATCAAAATCCACTTTAATTATATTCACAACTCGCTTGGGTATTACAAAGAAGATAAAAAATACTATTATTTTACTTACAGAGAAAATTGGCAATACTTCTGAAAAAAGTAACATAAATTCTTCCATACACATATATAGACCCTCTTCAATGGCATGGCAAAAATAATGAAGAAACTAGATTCAGGGTCGCTCTTGTATCAACTAATGATGGCATGATCATGGTCGGTGATAGACATATTTTGTTCTAGGATCCACAATGAGACCTTTTCCTCCATTCACTTCTAAGTCATGCCTATGAAAATATAAGCAAACAATGAATTAGAACCTATAATCTAAGCAACATTTACCAGGAAATAGAAACAAAAAAACAAAATATGCTACACCCGTCTGAAGCCAAAAAAAAATGCCTTCAGAAATGAAGTACAACATTTTATGAAAAGAAAAACGCTAGCAACAAGTTCTTTTGATATCACAGGACAAGAATATTTTTAACTCTCTTCTTGAAGAGAGGGGAAAAAAATGAGAACACAACAAACTTTTGTTCTGAAAAATATATCTTTGTTCTATTGCTCTTTTGCTCTAATTTCTCATAAAACATTGACTACAATATGTAATCTCATAACAGACTCAAATTCATCTCTTTACTCGTAACAACTATGTTATAATTAATATTAAAAATAATTACAGATTCCTGCTGAATAAGATACACTCCTGAATAAAACTTTATTTGAGTTTAATGCCAACATCTTTAACATAGTTAAACACACAGTTTACTATTGTTTGAAATTTATTGAAAACTAAACCAGTTTACCTTTGCTATTGCAAGTAAAGTAGTGGACAAGTGCCTAATGAATTGAAAAGAAGTGCATGCTGATGCGGGTTCAACATTCCAACAGTTTTAATCTAACTACAGATAACGAAATCATGCAGATCTCATTCCCCAATTAATAAGTCTCACTTGTGATTTTGCAATTTCCAAAAGTTTCAGTCGATGTGTGCTACTAGTACTCGTTGTTCATGGAATGGCATTATGAAAAGGAACAAATTATGCATACAGGAAAACATAAAGACTCAACTGAAAGACGAAATCTGGGATGGTCAACTGTTCACGGGGTACGTATCTGAAGAGCTGTAGTAATCTATCAACATACACCACTTTCTTCCATACCTAAAAGTTAATCATCAATGTTAATAACATGTAAATGATGTTCTTAAATAAGTTTATGTCCGTTAATAAATCTGATTCATAACACACCACACTATCGACAAGCAATTGAAGTGCAAAAACCGTCAATTTTAGTCCAAGAGTTGGGTGAAGGACATATATTGCCTGTACATATCAGATTGAGAGATCAGAACAAAGATTATAAAGGCATACAGAAATACAAGTAAGGAAACAGAAGTGTTGCATGCATACATGTAGGTTCTGTCTTTGCTTGCGCCCAAGTATTTGTTGTAATCTTCTCATCCAACCTAGGTCCGGTTGCCTATTTATATGAAAAAAGGTGGACAAAGGTGAAAAGCAATCATCAAGAAACCAAAACCACTGAGTGTTGCATACAAATCTTGAGAAACCAATGATAAGTTTTATTAATAAACAGTTTCACAAACCAACCTGCTCATGTCAAATATTCTTAACCAACCATCAAAGCACAATTGTCTTCCTATGTATTCTATCTTCAAGTACGGTTCACTTCAGTGGCATGTTGTATTAGCTATAAAACAACTTCCCCCAATTACTTTCACCTTGCCCCTCCTAAGTTTTGTTTCACAAAAATCTAGCAGTCATTCATGCAAATCTCCTACCACAATAATTGCCAAAACCATGCTACATATAATGTATTTTAGGAAGTTTTTTATTTTATCCTTGCTATAATTTTATTTTTATTACACGTGTATCCTACTATTAGTACTAGGATTATGTATTAAAAAAACAATCCCATAATTAAATAAATTTGTTTCTTAGAATTAGCTCTCTATAGGTCCAATGGCCCCATTATTGAGATTATGAAGAAATATATTATTCTTTCTAAATTTGAGATGGTATGAGAGCTCATAATTCTTGGGAGTCTCTGACCGTGTCTATCAATCCTAAAATACAGCGTCATTGCTGCACCCCCTTGATCATGTTGCAGCAGCCTTCATTGCTGCGCCACTCTAATTGCTACTGTAGCCTTTATTGTTGCATAATCCACCTATATGGATGAGATCATGAATTCTAGAATGAAAATTAGGGACAGATCCCAAACTACTAGAGAATTGCAGAATGTCCTGCCAGCAGGTACGTGCTCTCTAACATATTTTGGTAAATTTTCATTCTCTTTTGGTCTTAATGCTTCACATACACTTTTTCCTCAATATTTGATACTAGACTTTAGAGCAAATGACCATATGACCCCACTACCCAAATACTTCTCCACATATTCTTCATGTCCTAGCAACACGAAAATTTCCACAACAGATGAAAATCTTATAACAACAGCAGGACAAGGAGAAGTCCAAATAAGCCCATCCATAACCTTAAGAAGTGTCCTTCATGTCCCTAAATTGTCCACTAATTTGATTTCTGTACAAAAACTCACAAAAGATCTTTCATGTAATGTTTTTCATAGCAACACTTGTATTTTACAGAATAAGAACTTAGGAAGGATGATTGGACATGCTAGAAAATGGAATGACCTTTACAACATGGAGGACCGTAATCAACCTATCAATAGCCACTCCCTCACATCTGAATCCACCATAACCAATAAAGAGAAAACTCAACTACACCATTATCGGCTAGGACATCCTTCATTTCAATTTGTAAAATTTATTTTCTCATCCTTGTTTAAGAATAAAGGTGGTAAGTCTCCACTTGTGAGGTGTGAGTTTACCAAACACAAGAGTGTAAATTTTTTCATTAGCAATAACAGGAATATCGGACTCATAGGACCATTGGACTATAAGGCAATGTTAGTGGCTAAAGGATTCACTCAAACCTATGGAATGCATTACATGGAGACATTTGCCCTGGTTGCTAAGATGAACAAGGTCAGAGTAATATTGTCATTAGTAGCAAATCATGATTTAGATCCGCAACAGTTCGATGTGAAATAATGCATTCCTATATAGAGACCTTTGTGAAAAAATATACATGGAGTTGCCCCATGCTATGAATGACGGGTTGCTACTAAAATTGTTTGCAAGTTATAAAAGGCTTTGTATGGGCTAAAACAATCTCCAAAAGCATGGTTTGGAAGATTTACCAAGATTATGACAAGGTTGGGTTACAAACAAAATCAGAGAGATCACACTCTATTCATCAAACATTCAATTTTAGGGAGAGTAACAATATTGTTATTGTATGTTGATAATATAATAACTGGGGATGACAAAAGGGAACAACGAATGTTAAGTCAATGCCTAGCCACAAAATTTGAGATTACAACGTTAGGAAGACTTAAATATTTTTTTGGAATTGAAGTGGCTCGTTTCAAAAAATGAATCTTCATATCTCAATAAAAGCATATTATTGACTTGCTTAAAGAAATAGGGAAGATAGCATGCAAACCATCTAGCACTCCAATTGATCCAAACATAAAGTTGGAAATGCACCGGACAAAGAAATGTATCAAAGACTTGTTAGCAGACCTGTTTACTTTTCTCACACTAGGCCACACATTGCTTTTATTGTGAATCTAGGAAGCCTTTATGCACCAACCAAAGGATGCTCACCTACAAGTTGCTTTTAGAATTGTTCAATATTTAAAAGGGACTCTAGGAAGAAGGATTTTATTTAAACGAAACAAGTTGTGGATAGGAGGTCACCTATTGGATACTGCACTTTCCTTGGTGGAAACCCAGTGACTTGGAGGAGCAAAAAGTAGAATATAGTAGCCAGATCAAGTGTTAAAGTAGAATATTGAGCAATGGCCCAAGGAATATATGAACTTTAATGGTTGAAGATTATTGGAAGACCTAAAAATAAAGTAGGATGAACCTACGAGGTTATATTGTGATAATGAATATGTGATTGGCATGGCCCACAACCCAATGCATCATGATAGAACTATACATATTGATGTGGAGAGACATTGTATTAAGGAAAAGCTAAACAGTAGCGTCATTTGCACTGCATGTGTCCACTCAAAATCAACTTGCAAACATACTTACCAAAGGGCTGAACTGTGTTAACTTTAAGAGAATTATATCCAAGCTAGGAATGGAGAACACTTACTCAACCGCTTGAGCAGGAGTGTCAAAACCGTGTTACTCATTATGTATTTTAGGAAGTTTTTTATTTTATCCTTGCTATAATTTTATTCTTTATTACAGATGCATCTTGCTATTAATACTAGGATTATGTATTTAAAAACAATCTCACAATTAGAGAGAGGGATTTGTTTCCTTAGAATTAGCCCTCTATATTTCTTAAAATAACCAGCAAGCTCATGTATTTATAGGTCCAACGGCTTCATTATTGATATACAAAAGAAATATATTATAATTTCTAAATTTGAGAACAATAATGAATTCAAATTTATCAAAAAGATCCACCCTTGATAAAGAAGCATCAAATCAAATGAGTGCCACATTTAAATGAAGTATGTACCCATATTAAGTAATGTTAAAAAGGGCAGAAAAAGAATGCAGAAGCAACCACAACAAAGATACATGACTACATATAGTAAAGTAACATCAAGAAACCGTGGCACACATAGAAAATGATCAACCTAATGTTTCCAGCATCAACAAAAAGTACTATTGATACAATGTGAGATGTTTGCCAATTAAATACTCTCAAATTTAGGAACAATCTATGATATGTTATTTTATGAGATGCATCAGATTTAACACAAGAACCAGCGGCCAATTTTAGGAAATAGGGAAAACTTGTTCTAGTGGACAAATCCCTGTGATTATGGGATTGTTTGTACATATATAACCTTAGTATCAATAGCTAGATATATTGTAATGATATAAAATAAAAAATATAGCAAGGCTAGTGTAGAACTTCCTAAAATGCATCAAGAACAATCACGGTTTTGACAAATACCATACAAGTTCAAACAAAAATGTTCAGTCATATTTTATGACATTTGTTGAATATAAACGGGCTTAGTCCTCTTTTATTTTATTACTATTTCTGTTACTTTTATTATCTATAAATAAACAACCCTTTGTGTGTAAATCCTATGTTTATTTCTTTTTATTTTAATATGATATCTAGAGTGTAAGGTTAGGGTTAAATTTTGTTCGGTGAACCCACTGTTCACCGTCATCATCCAGCTGCCCCCGCTGCCACAGCTGTCACTGCCGTCACCGCCGATGCTGTCACTGCCGCTGCCGCCAACTGGGTCGGCGACATCACCTTCAGGAGCGCCTCATCCAGGCGACCACTGTGTCGTTGTAATCGCGGCAATCGGAGCAGCGACACGCCTTCAAGCTCCGTTTTTGTCTCCGTTCACGTCACCGCTGCCGCTGCACGTGGCAGCCCATCCGACGTCTTTTTCGACGGCGATCAACGTCGTTGTGATCGTTGTCCTGCAAGTGTTCTGGATTTGTTCTCATCATCTTGATCCGAGTCCGTTTGAGTTTTAGCATTTTTCTCTCTCCTCTATGGATTCTTCCGCGGTTGCCGCTTCTTCAACTGTTGCGTGTTCAAGCTGCTCCTGTGCCACCATCTACCATGGATCTTACTTTATCTGATACTTCAGGTCCACCTGCTATTTTTAATGAATTTCTTAAATGGTATGAGGATCATCAAAACTCTAGGTCCATTGCATCTGTTGCACATACAGGTATCTCTTTTGCTGGGCTCACTCACTCTAATTCTCTTGATTCTTGGATTCTAGACTCAGGTGCTACAGATCATATTGCTGGTAATAAATCATTTTTCTCTTCTTTGTCTACCTCTGGCCATTTACCTTCTATAACCATGGCTAATGGTTCTAAGGTTTCATCCCATGGTGTTGGTGCTATTCATTTTTTCCTTCTTTGCCTATTGATAATGTTCTTTATGTCCCTGGGTCACTTTTAATTTATTATATGTTAGTCATCTCACTCGTTCCCTTGATTGTGTTGTTTCTTTCATCAAAGATTCTGTTTATTTACAGGACCGGAGTTCGGGACGGATAATTGACACCAGATGTGAGTCTCATGGTATTTATTACCTCCGAATCACTACACATGTTGGCACGGTTATGGATTCTCCATTTCTCTTTCATGCGCAATTGAGTCATCTTAGTCTTGTTAAGATATAGCAACTTGTTCCAAATTTATCCAATTTGTCGAGTTTATCTTGTGAGTTGTGTCTTTTAGGAAAACATAGTCACTGTTCTTTTCCTAGTAGTGTCTCCCAACGTTCTTTGTCCCCTTTTGCCTTAGTTCACTCTAACATTTGGGGACCAAGTCGTGTTAAGTCTAATTTAGGATTTCAATATTTTGTTACTTCTATTGATGATTTTCAAGATGCACTTGGTTATTTTTTAATGAAAAATCGTTATGAGTTATTTTCTATATTTCAAACATTTTTTAACGAAATTAAAAATCAATTTGAAATTTCAATTCGAATCTTACGTAGTGATAATGCTCGTGAGTATGTTTCTCTTTCTTTTAACATTTTTATGAAATCTCATGGCATTATTCACCAAACTTCATATGCTTATACACCTCAACAAATTGGGGTGACTGAGCGCAAGAATAGACATCTTGTTGAAACTACTTGTACTCTTTTAATTCATGGTGGGGTTCCTCAATATTTTTGGAGTGATGCTATTCTTAGTGCATGTTATCTTATTAATCATATGTCATCTTCAGTTTTAGAAAATAAAATTCCTCACTCTATTTTGTTTCCTCATGAGTCTCTCCATCCCTTACCTCCTAAAGTTTTTGGATCTAAATGCTTTGTTCACAATTTTAGTTTCGGACTTGATAAATTATCTGCTCGGTCACATAAATGTGTCTTTTTAGGGTTCGCTAGATCTCAAAAAAGATATAAATGTTTTTTACCCACACTTAATCGTTATTTCATTTCTGCATATTTTACCTTTACTGAATTTTTTTTTATTTTAAGTCTTTATCTTCTCCTCTTGCATCTTTATCTAATCAAATACATATTTCAATTGTATGTGATTCTCCTGTCATGTCTAATGTTCCTACTGAGTTGCCTCCTTCACCACCTCTTAAGGTTTATAGTCGTCATCAATCTTCCTAACGTCCACCAAGTAATTCTCCTCTGGTGTCAGATCTTCCGCCCCCTCCGACTCCGACAGTTGATGAGCCTGATCTTCCCGTTGCCATCATAAAGGTATACGTTCTACCATAGTCCCTCTCTACATTATACTGCCTTAAGCTATCATAGACTATCTCAACCTTTTTATGCTTGCCTTTCGTCCAATTTTTCAGTGTCTATTTCAAAATCTGTAAGTGATGCTTTAGCCCATCCTGGTTGGCATCAAGCTATGCTTGATGAAGTCAGTGCTCTTCAGAACAGTGGAACTTAAGAACTCGTTTCTTTACCCTCTGAGGAATCTGTTGTTGGTTGCAGATGGGTCTTTGCTATCAAAGTTGGTCCTGATGGCATTATTGATAGTCTCAAAGCTTGTCTTGTGACTAAATGCTACACCCAAATTTTTGGTTTGGACTATACTATTACTTTTTCTCTAGTGACAAAAATGGCATCAAGTCGCCTATTTATAGCCATGGCAGCTCTTCAAAGATGACCTCTTTATCAACTGGATGTCAAAAGTGCTTTTCTTAATGGGACTTGCAGGAAGAAATTTATATGGAGCAACATCCAGGTTTTGTTGCTCAGGGGGAGTCTTCTAGATTGGTATGTCATCTCCGCAAATCTTTATATGATCTCAAACAGTCTCTCAAGGCCTGGTTTTGAAAGTTTAGTAGTGTTGTTAAAGAATTTGGTATGACTCGCAGTGAGACAAATCATTCAGTTTTTTATCGTCATTCGAATGTTGGGTGTATCTATCTAGTTGTATATTTAGATGAAAGTTCTTACAGGTAGGGATCACCATGACATTTCTCAACTTAAACAGTATATTTGTCACCATTTTTAGACCAAAGATCTTGGTAAACTTAGATATTTCTTGGACATTGAGATAGCACAATCCAATCATGATATTGTTATCTCTCAAAAAAAAATATGCATTGGATCTTTTGGAAGAAACAAGATTAATGAATTCTAAATCTGTTGAGACACCCATGGATCCTAATGCTAAACTTCTACCTAGTCAGGGGGAGCCCTTCTCAGATCCTGAAAAGTATAGAAGATTAGTTGAAAAACTGAATTATCTTACTGTTACTCATCTTAATATTTCTTTTGCGGATAGTGTGGTGAGTCAAGTCCTTAACTCTTCATGTGTTGATCATTTGAATATAGTTACTTATATATTGAAGCACATTAAAGGTTCTTCTGGAAAAGGCCTGCTATATGGTCATAATGACCATACTAGAGTTGTATGTTATACAGATGCGGATTGAACAGAGTCTCCATCGGATAGAAGATCTACTTCTGGATATTGTGTTTCTATTGTGACAAGATCTAGTGTTGAAGCTGAATATAGAGCCATGACCTTAGCTGCCTATGAACTTATTTGGCTCAAACAGTCACTAAAAAAATTGTAATTTAGAAAGGTCACTCAAATGACACTCATATGTGATAATCAGGCTGCTCTTCATATTATCTCAAATTTCATCTTTCACGAGAGGACTAAACATATTAAAATTAATTGTCATTTTGTTCGAGAAAAAATTACATCAGGAGACATCAAGACTGAGTTTGTTAATTCAAATGATCAATCAGCAGACATTTTCACAAATCTTTAAGGGGTCCCAAGATTGATTATATTTGTAACAAGCTTGATACATACAATTTATATGTACTAGCTTGAGGGAGAGTGTTAAATATAATGAACTTAACCCATATTCTCTGTTATTTTATTACTATTTATGTTACTTTTATTGTTTATAAATAATAAAAAACAACCCTTTGTATGTATTTTTACACACAGAAATTAACCCTATATCTATTTCTCTTTATTTTAATAACATTGACAATTGAATTTCCAATCCCTTTTTCTACATGAAAGTGAATTTAAAGAGTTTTTTAGAAATGAAAGAATTTTTTGTTTGTGTAATCAACTAATTCACATATAACAGCTAGCTCAACACTAAGCTATACAGGTAGCTCATCCAAATATTTTTCAAAGACAACCCTAGCATATTTCATATCTATAACACATGAAAGAAATAAACCAATATGAAATCCCAGAACTCCACCATTTAACACTTACACTTGTAGAGATGCGGCAGAGTGAAAGTATACAACAGTATAAGGTTTCTGCATTATAGGCTCAAACTCCTGAAATTTAACACACAACTTTTAGTATATTTAGAAAGTAAACAGCATAAACCAAAAGGATAAGGACTAAGAATTAGTCATAAATGAAGATAATTTAAGAAAATAACGCATTCCCAACATTGAAGATAAATTTATAATAGCTGAACTTATGCTTGTCAGCAGTAAAATATATAAGGATGAAGGATATAGCTGAATCACCTTCACTACATAAAGAACAAATCGCTCCAGATCAAGACATCTAAGCAAAAAGTGAGCCCCCACAACAACCATGACAGGCCTACCCTCACTGTCTACCCCTCCACGATAGCTGAAAAACATAAGTATCACTGAAATTAAAAGTAAATATCGATCTGAACACATGCATGAAATCTTCTTTTTGAATGATCAAGAGATGAGAGAATACTAGAAAACTTTAAAGATCATATAACTTGGTTATTTGTTTTTTTATTTATGATTGGAATCTTATAGGAAGATATTCTTAAGAAAGTAGAATTTAAGTCTAACGTAATCTCACAGAATTGGCTAAAGTAAAGATTGCACTCACTTATATACTATAATTTAGTTATATCTTGCCTATCCCTGAATCCACTTTCTTTTCTTGGACTCAAACTAGCAGATCTGGGTCATACGTAGGCTGGAAATGCTTGAGTAAAGCCCTCTGAAAACATTCCCATGAGGGCTTAGGATTGTTAACATTCCACTGTTAGTATCAACAGTAAGCATGTCCTTCTAGTGCTTCTGCATCTAACTGCAGCCTCTCTTCCTTTATTCCTTTCATGGCGAAGTGCTGCTCAAGGTGAATGAACCATCCATTCACATCATTCCCTTGAATGATTGAGATTCCTTTATGCTCTTCATTGAGTTCTCTCCCAAAATTCACAATCTCTTTCCTTATTTCTTCAAGAATGTGTTTCTTCCTTCTTGCCGTGAATCCTCCCATCTTCACTACCCACATCTCCAAGATCAGAGCTCTCATTTCCCAGTAATCGAACCAGTTGTAAGCAACCAGTAAAGAATAATAAAATGGCTAAAAACTTGCATAAAAAAACAGTCTAAACTTGCAGAACTTCGAAGGTCTGCTCCCACCCAATTGGCTCCCCCTCAACAACTCTTCTTATTTGTAGGCAACTAGCTATTATCAAACTAACAAACAGTTAAGTACTAACCTATTGTAACTGATACAAGAGAGAAAATAGAGGCACATTGAGCATAAAACCGTGTGTTTGAATGCAACACAGATGCATGATTATATAGGCTTAGTGCATTAATTACACATGGCTAGAGGATATTTTGTTTCCCCAAATGAGATATTCATTCCTATAAGCTAAATTTATTATGATAAGCTTAAGAACAATCTAATTTTATTCACAACAGTAACTAACTACTATCTTATTATTAATAATACTATTCATACAAATACATACACAAGTTTGTCAAACTCAAAAGATTAGTAAGCTCGTGCTGACCATGTAAGCTAGACTCAAACTCAAAGCGTAAACTCTGAAGAGTTTATTTATAAATAGCATATACTGACAAAATATAACACTACAAATACAATAACAATTCAAAATTTCAATTCTATGATAAAAAATTAACAAATAACCATAATATAATATCATCGTTTTGTAATATATTACAGTAATATAAAATACTCAAATCATGCATAAATATATAAAATTAAAATTAAAAAATATAATATATATAAAAATAAAAAATATAAGTATATCACTAATATATATAACAATGTTTTAGACATCACTAATATAATGTCATATGAAAATAAAATCACACAATAAAAATGAGTCTAGAAGTAGGGTTGCAGAGAGGAAATAAATCACTAAATGAAGAAATCACAATAGACCAAAATAAAAAAACTTTAGAGACTTGAACATGGATTGAACTAGGGAGAAGAATGGGTGTCGCTGATTTTTGTTGTTTCACTGCTTTCAATGGGTGTTGCTGAACAAATTTGTGAAGAACCTGATAACTATCACAGTCACAGAGGGAAATAACAGTGCAGAATATTTGAGAAAGGATGAAAATCGGAGACTATAAAACAAGTTTGGTTGCGAGAATAGAAGAGAAGCCCTGACTCCTTGCTTTGAACAAAAGGACTCAAAATGCACCTACACAGTGCTGTTGTGGACAAAAATATTCATACAATGAAACTTGCCCACTCATTCATGAATTCACAAGTTGGGCCAAGTCTACCGATTTCGCTCAAGGAATCTTACCTCAAGCTTACTCCACACCGAGTTTTCTTGCAAGTTAAACAGGTTGGGGGAATCTAAGCATTAAGCTCGTATGTTTGTAAGAGTTGACAGATTTTAATAACCATGTATACACATGGGCAGACTCGTTAGCCACATTTTTTTTTTCAATTCTATAATCAAAACAATGGAACATATAAAAATCCCTGAGTAATTTAGGAACTGAGAGTATGCATAACACAAACAATGAAATAGATAGATAGATACTTACACAATTTTCATCTCTGCAATTTCAGACAAATTTAAGGATTTTGCTTTTGAAAGATATCTAGAGTGCAGAGAATATTCTTCGGCAGCAGACAATGAAGGTCCACCTATTTCACCAAATCCAAGCAAGTTAGCAAAATTCCAGCCTCTTTGTGCTTGAACAGTTTTTTCCCACTGCTCCAGACGTCTTTCATCAGGGTCCTTAATCAAAGACATGAAGGCAGGATCCAGAAACGTCTCTAAATAAGATGAAGTCCTGTAAATGCAAAATTAATAAGGAGAATTATACAAGTTATAAAAATGGATGACACCTATTTAGATTAATATCATGAAAGAGCTCCAAGAAAATATAGCTTATGGCAATTAATACTGTGGAAAACAAACATAAAGATAATAGAACAGTGATTTTTAAGAGCATGTTTGATTTGCACGTGAAAAATATTTGAGGAAATGGAAAAATAAATTTTGACCCTTGTTTTCATTGCAAAACTGAAAGGGCATTTAAAGAAGTAAGAAATTGGTGTTTGCTGCAAGATGAAGCATAGTAGCATTGCAAAATTGCAACAGAAAATTTAGATTATTGACCAGAACCATATTTTAGTCAGGCATCTGCTTTCATTCTTAATATAGTTCTTGACATTTAGCTTTTTCACTTTAGTCCCTGACACTTATACACTCCACCCCCACCTACTTGACATCTAACAAACAAAAATGTTTGTTAAAACATACGAAAACATCTTATCATATCCATTGGTTTCCATATTTTGTTGTCTCATTTCTCTCTCTTTTAGTTAGAGGATAATGAACATGTGTTAGTGCTTTAGGTTTCACAAAATATCAACACAATGTAATACATTTAATACATTATAGAATATTGTACAAAGTATTTTTTCCCTCTCCCACACAATACCTAAGACCACAAAATTTCAACAATTCCAAATTATTACCGTTAGAGAAGATATACATCATTAAGAACAAATCTGACAATCGATAGACTGACTGGATGACAACAATTAAAATGCTAGTTTCATTCGACAATTACCATTTGAAGAGAGAAAATTCATCCCACATTCCGAATGGCAAGTAAAATCATAATGGTATCCCATCATTTTTAAAAGTGAATCTAGATAACCAGTATATTAATAGATAGACAAAATAAAGTGAATTTATAAACGATATGGACTATTATAGGGCCTCAGTATAGATTGTTTTATCAGATTTATTTAGTGAGATCTACTATTAATCTGTGCTCATAATGGTAATGTATCCTGCACTAAATTAAAATTTACTGACCTGCGAAGTGAACCGACATCGCTAACAGGAAGATCAACTGGAGCTTTAGCAGGTTTCGATACAATATTTTTAGGCAAAGGTTTTATTCTGATTTTGCGCTCATCTATGACAGTCTCGCCATTCTCATCCCCAACATCCGCAGGAAGCTTTGCCAAAGCCATCAACTCCTCTTGTTTATCCCGGGGAAAGTAGAGTGGAAGCAACCTACATGGATATTATATGAAAGATAACAGTGAATAAGTAACAGAAACTCCAAAACTTGAAAAGAAAATAAAACAAATATACTTTTGACAAGTTTATTTCATATAAGGCACAAGATATGTCAATAACAGAAAAACAAATTACCTTTTATATATCTCAGTATCAATTGTGCTGGTAGTGCAAAAGACGACAGCTGTTATATTGTCTTTGTGCTTCTCAAGAAATCGCCGCACAGTTCCTGTATAAAAACACCTTAGAAAAATTATAAAAGAATACAAAGTGTAGAAACCTACTAATAATAATCAGACATCAGAAACAGTTATGCATTCAGCATGCACATGATTAAGTATCCCGAAGTTATGTTTCAACATTAATGATGATTACAATGAAATGACGGTTCGGAAACTAGTTAAAATGGTAGAATTTTGCACAAAAGGATGCAACTACAAAAGCCACTGCTTTCCTACGTAATTTGCACCCTGTGATCCCTTTAATCAATAATCTAAGACTAGTTAGTAAGATGGAAAACTAAAGAAGTAAACTGATTGGCACCAGAGCGTGCTTTGTCATTCTGTCTTTCCTCTCCCTTTCAACCAATGATTGATTTCCTCTCTACTTAAGGTAAAGTTAGCTTGCTATTTTTTTTCGTTTTTCACATTAAAGACTGATATTTTTGTATGGATGGAACAGCAATAAAGTAATTTATCTCCAAAAGAAGGTCAGTTCAATTCCTATGAGATTGTCAGAGTAAACCTGTTTAATTTGTTTGGTCAGAATAAATATCAAAATAATGAACATATAAAGTAAAATGTGAAAAAAAACTCACTTATAGCTACATGCGCAGCTGGCTCACGGGGATAGTTCTTTGCCTCAGTATAAATACATCCCGTAGCAATACTGATTGATATGTGCCAACAAGAAAAGTAAGTTTCAGATCTTTAAAGCTGCATGGAAAACAAACTATTTCAAGAAAACAAAAATAACAACATTTTGAAGAAAAACCTTTTAAGCCCATGTTCAATTAATAGTTCTAGGCAAGAACGATAGCAATGGCTTAAAGCATTCTCTGCTGCAGTTTGGTACTTCGAAGCATACTTTGGCCCAACTGTATGGATAACTTTCCTGCAAGAAATTTATCGATGGCGTAAATTTCATATGCAATGGATCTAACTTTTAGCCAAGAGAATTATATATGGAAATAAGAAATACAGATCAGAAACAGAGGCAGAACCCATTAATATAATTTGTGTAGCATGACACACCAAAACATAGGAAAATAAAAAACATGCTTTTGCCAATGTCCACTTATACACATGCACTCACAATTGCATCTGCCATCTAAAATATACAACCAAAAATCAAAAGGGTCAAAGGTAGCATGAGAATGCAACAGCACTGACTTAAATAGATTCTCGGTTTCTCTTCTCCAAGAAAGGAGGCGAAGAAGGTATACTGTGATTGCATAGAGGCATTCATCTTCCCATGTGGTAAATGGATGCATCGACTTTTGACTTTGAAAAGGAAAAAAAGGGGGCCAATATACAAACCTTGCAGGAAGGTCATAGGCATTGGTTACTTTAGCCATCCCTGTTCGACATCCACCCTGCCAATAATTAAGATATGCGATATCAATTATATTATCATAACCATCTGCAGAAAGCCGCTTCCTGGCAAGCCATTTTATGGATTGTAGAAACACAACGATGATACAATGCTGCCATCTTTAGCTCAAGCTCCCAACCAAAATTATCACACCCAACAAATAACAAATTTCAATGACAATATAATAAACACTAAATTTACAAGCTCAAATAACACCGAGTGCAAAACAAAATTATCGGAGAACAATTTATAACTTATAACAACCATACCAAAGTTGCACATTCTTCTGCAAGACCAGGTCCAGCTGCGGCATGCAATCCAGGGCTGCTGTGTGCTTCATCCAAGACCTGTAGACAACAAATGAAAGCAAGCTAAGAAATATAATGCTATTAGCTCAATTATATTTACTGGAGGTCCAGTACCAACATGCTATATAGTATCATTACATACATAATCACAATAGTCTAAGGTGCAACATAATTGTTGAGAATTAATAGAACTTATATATGTGACTCAATTTCAACGTCATGAGAGACACAGGATAGCAACAAGTGAAAAGTGAATAAGAGACAGACAAAAATTGGTCTTTGTCAAGTTTATTTAAAATATAGATCCTGATTTAATGACATTATTAGAATAAATTTACGCAGAGATCTTTCTTAAGGGTTCTATATTATGTGATATTATTTGTAATCAACAAAATCACTCTTAGCTGAAAATTTAATTACACTCAAGCATCAGAGAGCAAGTGCCTCTAAGAATTCAATGACTCAAAGGAATATTTATGCTATTTCTCTATAGATGGGCTTCTTATTTGTTGAAATTATTAGGGAAAGAGGAAAGGAGAGAATAAAAAAGACTGAATAGTCTGTTTAGTATCTATTATAATATTATTGAACTCCTAAATCCTAATTCTAGTTAAATAAAGGAGCAAATCCTGAAATATGGAAAAACCATTAAGACTACGAGAACATGTACAATATTCTAACATACCATAAAGGTACTGTCAGATATTTTCTATATATTCTCAAGCTAAAGCTCATTAAGCTTACAACTTGTTAATGAACATTTAAAAGCTCAAGAAGGTGGCAAATGCTAATGAGGGCAAGGAGGTCTGATCTGACTAGAGACAACAAGGTCAGAAGTTCGGAGGCAACAGTGGCCAGAAAGGGGGCAAAACATACCCCCATGATGGACATGATGTCATACATTAGACAAACCACTATCCCTTGTTTATTATAATATTAGACTCCTAGATCTAATTAATTAAGCAAACAAAATATTATGAAAGGTGTAGACAAATAGTAAGAAAACATTTACAACAATCCAAAACTACTTCAATAAAACAATGACGTTATGAGATATTTTCTAGATATTCTAATATCATTAATGCCAGTTCCAATAGGAGATGCAAGCAAATAAATCAATTGAGCTTGAAGAACAATAACACTTTCTCAATTGGAGAGAACACGCACATGAAGAAAACAATTGCTTTATATAATAAAACAACCACTCTGGTGTCCTTTTCAGTCCAAAGTGTTCCCTAGGAGTCCTTACAGATCGTAATATCATAAAAGAACAAAGAAAGGAAAACCAGTCAGAAATTAAAACAATCTTTAACTTAAGAACAGCAGTAGAAATATATAGTTTATCAAAAAAGTTCAGTGCCAATTGTTTTCTAGTGTAGACACAAACAATTAATGATTGTAAACTCCTTCAACGGTGGTCCTACTCTCTTTCTCCGTTTACACAACTTGAATTACAGTAAAAACAAAGCAAATAACATGATATTAACTAACTTTGCAGTTACCAAACCAAGACAAGTTAAACCAAACTACACAAATGTATAAAGAAATACCAAACTACATTACTAAACACACATGCACTCACTCACCTCATTTGTCGAATTTACCACAGCATCCACCTCAAGGTTCCAGGGGTTCCCCCTCCACAAGTATATCTTCAAATTAACTTCATGGTTAACAGGAAACCTTGACAGAGAACCACTGCCACCGCTGTCCGTCCCGGACTTGAATGTCAAGGGATCAGGAAAGTATGAACTAGAAAATGCTGAGTCTCCGTTGTCATGCCCTAAGGAATGCTCAGCATCAATCCACCTTGGAACTTGATCCAAAGTCACAACAGAGTCCCCACTATCATTTGGCAATCCACCCCGGGATGTGGCTGAATCTGGAGTAGCCACAGGCCTATACATATCAGAGACTCTTCAAATCAACAGCACCAATCCCTATGCTGAGGTTCTTCCAGATAACCTTTGCAAGTTTCGCAATTGCACGTTAACAATCCCAAATTCACACCTTAACTATTCAATTACCACAATCTCAACCACAATAACCTCCTATGAAACAAAACATGAGATTCCAAAACAAATTTCAAGCGCAAACCTTTTCTTCAACTAACATTTGTGCAGCCAGGAAGAAAATGCAATTACAAATAAATAAAAAAATAAATAAAAAAAAAAAAAAAAAAAAAAAAAAAAAAAAAAAAAAAAAAAAAAAAAAAAAAAAAAAACTGGATTTTCAATTCTCATGCTAAAATAAAGAGGAAAATTAACCATATTATTTCCCTTAGATCAGAAGGGGGAATTCTTATATATATGAAAAGGAAAAACCTTAATTTGATGATGGGAAAAGACGTGAAATACCTGAAACTGAAATCTGGGTTTCGAAAAACACTTTCTTTCGCTTCTGTCTCCTTAAAGTTCGCTCCCTTTGGGATCAAATGAGATAAAATACAACACTGTTTTTGCTGTTTACACGGGACAATGTTCTTGAAAAGTTTAAATTTTTATTTATTTATTTATAAAATGAAAAAAGGATCATGTTTGTTTGTTTTTGTCTTTTAATGTTATCCAATTGCCAGTGACAATGATCAAGCAACAATTTAATACTAATTAATTGATTAATTAATTACTAATTCTATTAAGAGTTTATTCCAATATTTTTTTAGGAGTAATTGCATTGTTATTATTTACACAGAATTATGGTTTGTGTTCACTGTTTATGTTTACATATCTTAACTAATTATATATAATTAAATAATTAATTTATCTTAAAAAAAATCTTTTAATGCTGTATTTTTTATGAAAATTTAAGATTCATTTACAGGAAACTTTTAATAAAAAAAACCTATTAATTACTATATTCATCTTTAAAAGTATTTACTTGATGATAAACAACATCTTCAGAAAAAAATCACTTATTTGAGTATGTAACTTGATTGCACTTCTGTAGGAATAAGAATAAGAATGCAAAAACATTGTCTACTATTTTTTTAACATAAACAAATAAAACTCACACCACCTTAAATCAATGGAAATTTGAAGGTACGGTGAGTTTGGACGGAATAAATAAGTAATATTAGATAAATAAAATTAGATAAAATAAATAATAATGATTGAATTTGAAAAGAAACGAAAGTAGTATTTTAATATTTATAAATTTATAGTTATATTTTATATTTTAAATTTTATGTTTGGTATAATTATCTTTTCATTAAAATTTAGTATTAAACAAAATAAATTGATAGTTCATTATAAAAAATAATTATTAAAATTATATACAAGTGATTTTTATTAAAGATTTCATATATTTATTTCATTCCTTCAAAATTAAAGTAAAAGTTTTTTTTTTTAATTGACTCAAATATGAACAAAATCATCTAAATAATCCGTTCAAATTAACTTAGAATCAGAACAATCATATCTGATTAACCCGATAAATTAAATGATGAAGTATAAATTATAAGATATTAAATTTGCATTATACTGAATCGATCAAAGTTCTAACTATTCCTTACTCATTACTCTTCTTTTGGTGCAAATTAGAATATATGTTCAATTGCCTTTGTCTAAAAGGTGAATTTGGCAAGGGTAATTAACTCAGACCAAAAACATCTTTAGTGTTTTTGTTTCTGCTGAAATTCAGATCACAAGTCTCAAGATTCAAACATCGTGACAAAAATGACCGAAGTGATTTTACGTGACCAACCAAACCATGTTTCCCATTTGTATACTGAGTTGTAAGATGGAGATAAACACAAGAGACGAGACAAGGAGAGAAGGACACAATTGAAGTAGGTTCTAGAGAAAACCCTCACTTTATGCTGATGGAATACACATTCACGTGGCATGTTTCACTCATGTACTAATTATTGTCTCTTCCAATGCATAAGAACTTTTGTCAATAGGACGGTTTATGTGATATTCATTTTGCATGTAATGAACCTGCACAAGAATGGTGGTAACATAACAAGAGAGGGACAAATAAGCATAAAGGAATATCAGTAGCAATATGAGTTTTTCTTTCTGAATAATACATATAAATAAATCATGTGGGAAGGGTTCAAAATAAAAGTTTGAAAATCTGCAATAGGCCTAGTAGTTTCTTCACCTAGTACAATTCTAAATGCTAAAAGTTGCACCTGTTTATAATTTATTAAAACCTTCTTTATTTATCTTTTCTTCTCTATGGTCTAGTGGCATGATCATGTTACTCTTCTCCAGCCTTCTGCTTCAACATTGCTATGAATTTGTCCCTCTCCTCTGGAGACATTCCCTCTGTAGAACAATCTCCAACTCCCCATTCTGCCCCTCTTATGCAGTACTTGTTCTCAATTGCTTTACGGTTCCTGAAGACCAACAAAGTGTTATTGTTGCTTGATGAAAATAGATGCAGAGAAATATAACACAAATCATCATAATCATTAAGGTATTAGATTGCATTGCAGTCATAAGAATTTGTTCTAATTGAGAGAAATTGAAAAAAAAAAACTACTAATAACTCACCTTCTTAACCATAACACTGGTAAGGATTATTCATCACATGACTTTGGGAGCATGTAAGTTTGAGTATTTCTTATAACATAATTTATTTCATACCAATATCAACAAATTTTGAACTCTCAAACACTTGATTAAAGGACATAAGTTGCTACCACTTGTTGGTAAATAACTCATTCTATGATTATTGTCTAAAATTTATTAATAAAATAAAAAATTATGAGTAAAATTTATTAAATAAGGAAATGTCAAAATACTATACTAGAGTGTGTATTAGCATCTCTATAGCAAACAAATGTGGCCAATGCAGTCTCAAATGAATCACAGTTTCATTTAAAAGCTATCTAGTCCATTGCAGCATCATGAGGTTTTGACTTTGCAAACAGCACACGCAGTTAAAATGAAGAAATTTACTTCTCTTTATTCAACTTGGATTGCTCAAGCAGTTTCTTCAGCAAAGGAGAGGATTTAATTCTTTCATCATTCTCTGCATATTTCTTCTGGTTTTCATCTGCAAAACAAAAATGAACCCGTTTCAGTTTCATCAATTTGAGTTGATTTCACAAAACCCCAAACTGCTGTAAAGCAGAAGCACGATAATTTAACTTGGAACCATTGAGATTTTTGAGAAAGTCAATCTGTGGTAGCTGAGGACCAGGAACAGCCTCTAGACCAGAAATTCCTGACATGAATCCAGCATTTGCTGCAGAATACCAAAATGTTCAAACTTTCAGTTAGTAATTAGCCTGTTTATGTTCATATCCAATGAATGAAATTTCAGCCAACACAACACCACATAATAACACAACATAACAAATGTATGCTACATCAAAAGCAACACATGGTACTAGTACCTACCAGGGGTTGACCAAAGAAGAATGGCAAGTGAAGCAGCCAAAGGAACATAGTTTTGAAGTGCTTTGCAGGAAGGAAGAGAAGGAGAAGGCCAAGAAATTGAGTATGTTTGTCTTTTGGATATTCCAATTTGAAACTTCTTTTGGGGAGTGGTGAGTTTTTCAGTGAAAGTGGAATGTGTGGATGACATCTGAATGAAAGATGGCAGTGAAGTGGCACCCATGATTGGCTTCTCCCTTTTCTGCAGAACACTGAGAAGGAAAAGGCAAATGAGATAAGGGAGAGCAGAAATAGAAGGCCCATATTGCTTGCTTATATAATCTATTTTATGTTATGCTACTTTTTTTCACTCTGGTATATTTTTGCTTTAACAATTAAACTAGTCCATTTTCAAAAGGAAAAAACTTATATCCACTATCACATGCTATTTCTTATGTTGTTATTTAATTAAATTTAAAGTCTCATTAATAATCTATAACTTATTAAATACAAGGCATATTATTTAAATGAAATCTTAAATATAATTAAATAACCAATAACAAAAGTAGTTATGACATTGTAGATAAGTTGTTTTCTTTCTTTCTTTTTTTCCTTTTAGTAAATTTTATCATTAAAAAGTGTAAAAAGAAGTCAAATAGATTATGGAATAAGATCATACTTAATTTGCAAAGTTTAAATTGAAAACTATGTAAATATTACATTTTAAAAATATTGAAAATTAATTAGGTAAGATTACAAGAAAAAAAAATTAATTATGCTTTTAGATCATAATATTTGAGATTTTTTTTGGTCCCTTAAATTTAAAAAAAAAAAATGTTTTTTTTTCTCTCAACACTATATGATTTTCTAGGATATAGATGTTTAGGGTTTGAGGGATAGAGTTAAAAGTTTAAGATTTTAATTTTAAACTTGTTTTAACCCCTCAAATTTTATGTTTAGGGATTAAAACCATATTTTTTTCAATTCTAAGATACTTAAAAAATTAAGTTTGTGGATAAATTAGAATTATCCTAAATTTCAGGGTTAAAAATAAAAAAATTTCCAATATTTTTATCCTGGTGTTAAATGTTTCCAATAAAAATGTTTAGAATTATCCTAAACCATATATATATATATACTGGTTTTAAATATTTCCAATAATTAAATACATGAAAAGAAATGGGATGTGTATTAGAGGAAACTAAATGCACATTATTAAATGTAATGAATATTTTTTTAATAAGAAAATATTTGTATTTCCATGGCTCTGTCATGATCTTTGACATAAAATATTGTTGATAAACTTTAAAGTGAAATCAGTAATATTTTATTTATAATAGATGTTTAAGAATAATGTTATAAATGTTTGATGGGTTATCTATTGAAGGAAACTAAATATATATTATTAAATACTTTTAATTCCTAAAAATGAATATTAAATATAATAAAAAAGAATTCAATATTTTTTATTTCCGTAACTTATACTTACCTACAAGATAAAAAAATGTTAATAAACTTTATCTTTTAATTTTGTTATTATAAACCTCAATTTGAGTTCTAAGTATATTAAAACCTTCAAAATATATATAAATTTTGCTTGTTTCACTACAATCTTGATTGAAGCTATCAAACCTATAAATTTTTTTATTCCATTTCGAAATAAGAAATATATCACAACCACGTATAGAAATAAAAATTAAGTTAATTATTCAACTAATTTCACATATTACAAATAATATATAAATAATTACACCACAAACATGTTATAGGTAAAATAATTCATCCATATTAAATCTATAAAAATTAAGTGTTTAAGAAATATTGGTATATATCAAATTTACGGATTGAGAGTAACATATAAAATACCTTATTTGTTTAATTAACAATCTACTCAATCTAGTATAAATTTGGAAATAGTATATAATAAAGTGATTTTTACTATTTTGTTAAATAGTTGTGATTCTTTCTTTCAACTTAATATGAGAAATCTCCTTTCGACTCCTACAACATTTATATATTTATCTATTTTATTCAATATATCATTATAACACAGATATTACATCAAATTATATAACTTTTATACTTATACTATGCATCAGCTTACTAATATCTCTCTCGTTATTAGGTACATAAGAAGCAAAAAATAACAGTATATCAATAATTTTTTAACCAATAAAATAAATTGTCAGAAAGATTCCTAGCACTCCTCTAAAAACAAAGATTACAATGTGTTTTGTATCATATCATATCAAAACAGATATTCTACATCTTTCTGATCTAAAATGATGGAAAGGGTTTTGAGAACTAAATATATATACGGAAAAAAGAGTTTTTGCCTCTGCATAATAATGGTATGATGGTCTGAATTTGTCAAGAAAGTAACCACAACTAAGGAATCACAATATAACTACCACAACCCTACAATTCTGCTCTTTTATACTGATAATATTTTATCACTCCAAGATGGCCTTGGCAGCATCAATTAGTATTGGTCTTAACTCATCTGAAGCACGACCAAGTACTGTGTACCCTTCCTTGTCCTCCACATCCACATCGGCTCCATGTCTTATCAGAAGCAGAGCTACCTGTAAAACATTTATGCCATAAGAATTAATGTGACTCCAAGAACAAAACTGTCATCAAAACATATTCCTCATCATTCATGCAGTTTAGTCAAACATAGCCAGAATTTCCTTTTAGAGTGCCAAAGCACTGTGTTACAGTCTTGACTAGAAAATGTTTGGGTATCAACCCCCATTCTTTATTGCTGAACTTACATAAAACGAGTAAATCAATTATTTCATAGTAGTATAAAAACTATTTGCCATTGCAACTAACCAACTTTTATATTTAATATAACATAAAAATAAGATGCAAAATGTAAGAACTAAATATGTATGAGCCCTTCTGTTTTTAATATAAGAACCAAAAATTATTTATTTTATGAAAATTCGTTATACTTACAAAGCCAAATCCTTTATTATTAAAATTAAAAATAATAGGTAGCAAAGTACAATTAGTATTACACAGCTCAAGCTTCAGATTAAATGCTTTGTTGACCAAGCAAGGCCCAAACATAATTTTAATTTGAAATGAGTAGGGTGAAATAATTGTTAAAAGTGCATCAAATAAAGAGAAAATACTTCACGATTCAGTTATGATTTCTTAACAATCAACATAGCATCCTCCTCCAAAAATTCAATTGTAAAGAAACTAATTAAGCCATTGGATTAACAGAAAAACAAACAAATGAATGAAGAAGTCACATCCGTTGGTTTACTACATAGGTATATGAATTATGCAAACAAAAACATTAAGCATGATTAAAAGGAGATAGGAGCTATATTTGTGCTACAAAATACATTTGTCATCTAAAATAAATATATACATATTTCTGAGTAAAATTGTTCAGATGGTTCAATGTGTACTTTTGCTATTACATAGTACACGCGTATTCATGCACACACATAAAATAGGCATACCTCTTTGTTCTGGCAAATCACAGCATTCATCAGAGGAGTTTGACCAGCTCTATCAATAGTGTCAACCTCTGCTCCTTCTTCAATCAAAAGTTCACATAGCTCAGATTTACCAGTGCTAGCTGCCCGGTGCAATGGAGTGCTACCAATCTGATTAAGTACAAGACATACACTAACTTAGTATACATGCGATTATGAAGAAAAGGAATACAGTGAAACCAGTGTTACAAACCCATCAAATGTTTCCATGCTACAACCTTATCCTTTATATTAATCTTGGCATCATGGGAGATGAGGATTTCAGCAATCTTCAACCAACCTTTGCTGGCTGCATAGTGTAAAGCAGTGCGACCCCCATCATTTTTCAGATTAACATCAGCTCCTGCCAAACACAAAGAACAAGAACATTTGAGATGATTGATGAATCTTTAGCAAATGAAATTTTAGTCCGGAAAGGTATAGGTCATCACACTGGAGCTACATTTTATTCCTAGACTTGTGATTCTTCAAGAGCAATTCCACAAGTTAAAAAATACAAACAGCGCACAATAGTAGCCTACATATTCAATCAACTATGTACAAAATGAAAATTAATAGAAAACCAAATTGACACTTGAAAGCGCCCAACAAACTGTTACCACCATTTTCAATCACAAGCTACATAAATTTAAAAGCTTCACAACACTATTCCACAATCTGTACAGAGCTAAAAGATGGGCACAACGTGCAGTCAAAGGCTGGAACACAATGAAGATGGAGAAAGATGCACCTCAAGTCGTCAACGCTATTGTAAAATACTAAGAAACTGAAATCAAACATCAGAGAAACCCCATCAAGATGATAATTATAAACAAACAAATAGTACCAGCTCCAAGGGTTTTAAATCATGGCTACCCTCACAATTATGGTTTCCTCACAATCACTGATACTGTGGAGGACTGCTGAAAAATGCGATCAATGCAACTGAACTTGCTTGCAATTGCAGACTGTTTTTCTAAACCATTGTACAACATCTTTCTTAATATCAGGTCTCGCAATACAATTGAGTTTAAATCTCTAACAAAGTTAATTTAAGTCTAACTCAATTTACAAAACCAACTTACATAATAAGATAAGATTTGCCCTCATCTATATATTCTCTAAACAATGTAAAATCTCTAACATACCCACTCCTTTTAAGGGCATCACGTGTGAGAATAAAGGAAGGTCGAATATCACAATAGACATGACAAACTCTGCTAGAATAGATACTAACAAGCATTGATATCATGTTAACAAAATCTAACTCAACCTTTCAAAATCAAATTAGTATCAAAACCAAATTAGTAAGATGAGACTTGCATATCTCTACATGACTTGGATCTCGCACAAAATCAATCATCATTCATAGTAAACGGACACCAATTACTTATCCACCCAGCTTACACTTCAATTCTGAAGGGGGAAACGATGCTGATTGAGATCAGGAATAAATAATAATGATAATTAAGTAAAAAGCAATGTGTAAAGTTAATTAAAAAAAAAAAAAAGAGCATTATTTTGACCTTTGCTCAATAGAGTCTCCACTATCTCCAAATTCCCAATGCTGGCGACGGAGTGAAGCGGCGCCCACCCTTCCTCATCGGCACTATTCACCACACCAGCAGACCCGTCACGAGATGACAGTATCTTCACCACCTAAAGAAATTCATTCCAATCCAAAAACAATGAAAACAACGATTCCACTAATCAAGAACCCTAATTTCAAAGTGTGTTGGCAAATGCACAATGAATCCATTTTGTCAACAATTGAAGGAAAAGCAAAGAGACCCTTTTGAAAAGGAGCAAAAGGGCACCTGGGAGTGGCCGAAAGAGGCGGCAACGTGGAGAAGGGAGCGAGCATCTTCGTTTCTGAGAGAGAGCGCTTTGGAGAGGGTTTCAGCGGAGAGTGCTTGGAACATTGCGGCGTCACCTTCTTCGGCCGCTTTGAACAAGTCCTTCTCTTTCACGTCGTGTTGCTTCTTCTCTCTGTCCACTTCCATCTCCATCGTTTTCTGCTCTATCTGATTTTCACCCCAAAAATCAGATCAATGGGATTATCTTTGTCTCTTGGAGCCAAACTTGGCTGCAAAGCAAGTGAAAAAGAGTACAGAATGTAACGTCAAACTTCTAATGCATTTGGGATTCTAGATAGAATTTTTTTGGAGTGGGTATGAAACATGTGCAAAGATCATAACCAAATATTTCCGCAAATCCACATAGAAAGCACAGTTTAAAAAGAGTGATGACAAACTAAATCAGTATATATAGAGTAATTATACAAGATGTTAATTTTTTTAATGAATTATATTTTATTTTATTAGTTTTAAATCCTCCTTACCACCTCTATGTTGACAGGGTAGAAGAGTCTATAAAATTTACGATAGAATAATAAAATAAATCTTCTAAATGATTAATTCACTTATCATATTAAATTATTGTGAGTCATAATTTAATAAAAGAATCACATATTTGTATTTATGAATGAGAATTGATTACTTGATATTGATATTGATATGGTTATGATCTTTGGTCAATCAAGATTTTTCTTATTCTTCTTGTCATACTAATCTTCTTTGTTCCTCTCTCTCGTTGAACTTGAAAGTGACTATTTTGATAGGATAAGAAACCATAAAGTTTTTTATTTTGATATATTGGAGACCAAATATATATATATATATATATATATATATATATATATATATATATATATATATATATATATATCACAAATAGACTAAGGAAATATAATTTTCTAACAATCTTCCACTTGGGTTGTATATATTATCCTCAAATAATCATATCACAAAATAAACTATAAGTGATTGAATGTTATTTGTCCTTAACTACTTAAATAATTTAGTCCATCTCATATACTAATAATGGAATTACTACGAGTTTCATCACACTATATTCGCAACTGAACCACGATGATTACAATACTGATATACTAAACAACATAGATCAAGTTTGAATGAGTAACATGGAAATCACATGAAATTTGATCTCATGCATGTCTATTTCCAACTGGTCCAACTTTAAAATCTTCATTAAGATCTACCTAAAATTTGCAATATTAACATTGCTAACAGCATAATATAAATCATCATATTTTATTCTGTAGAAAATTAAATAATATAATGTCTGACATAAAATATATAAAGTATACAAAATAACCCCACTAAATCAAGTTATCATCAATCGTGATACCCATATGAACAATATGCTCATGAAATACTTTAGGGATCAATCATTTAGTTAATGGGTCTACTAGCATGGACTTTATTCCTATATGTTCTATAGAAATTTATTTTTCTTAAACTCTCTCCTTAAGAACTAAAAATTTAATATCAATATGGTTTGACTTTGTTGAGCTCTGGTTGTTGTTGGAGTAGAACACTATTGAATTGTTGTCACAATAAATCTTCAATGGCTTTTCAATGTCATCTACCACAAGAAGCCTGGTGACAGAGTTTCGCAACTATAAGTCATGGTTAACGCATCACGCGCTTAACTGTTGTCCAATGATCTATGCCTGGATTGCTCAAGTATCTGCCTAAAACTCCCACTATAATGTTATATCAGGACGGGTGCAAAATTGAGCATATATTAAGCTCCCTATTGTTGATGCATAAGATTTATCATGCATTATTGTCCTTTCAAAATCATTTTGGGGCACTGTTTGAGACTAAACTTTTCTTCTTTAGCCACAACGGTGTTGACCGGTCTATCACTTCCCGTATCGTATCTACTCAAGACTTTATCGATATAGTTCTTCTGTGATAATCCAAGACTACCCTCGAGAATGATCTCTTAATATTTGGATTCCTAATACAAAAGAAGCATCACCAAGATCTTTTATTTTGAATTTGTTCAAAAATAATTTCTTGGTTTCATACAACAAACCAATATCATTACTCACAAGTAGTATATCATCATTAGGAATACATATTTACTCCCACTAAACTTGTAGTATACACAATCATCAACAATATTTGCCCTCAAAGCCATATGAGATAATAACTTGATGGATTAATATGAGGATTGGTCTCATTTTTCTATTTTAGCCTTATTAGCATTTTCTTCAGTAGCAATGGGTTTGTCCTATCGAAGAGCTATGTCCAAATTCATACAACCAAGGGCAATCTCTACGATATCTTTTCCAAACTTTGAAGTTTGTACCATTTAGCACAGGGATGTTGCTAACTTGAGCAGAAATATTGGCATCTCAAGCAACAAAATATCCATCAAATTATTGTTAGCAAGAATAATGGGAAAATCTATACTGAGATACCTGGAACAACATTAATTTTTAATCTTTGGATAGCAAAATTAATTATAAGTGGTACTCTCATTGCAGTAGTTAAATATTGACAAAAGGAATCTTGTCAAACATTAAGTCTTTCTTTGGACGAACTTAGTGTTCACCTGAATACTTGAGAATTTGCAGCCTATTTATTATTGCATATATTTTCTATCAATTAGCCAAACAATAATCTTACCGATTAGTGCTCGGATAATTAGATAATAAATAAATAAATATATAAACTGAAGATTCAATGTTTATTATTTGGCCAAACAGTAAACTTCCTTTGAGTCGTTTATTATCTGCATAAATAATAAGCATTATATATAAAAAAGTTGCATATGCATATATATATATATATATATATATATATATATATATATATATATAGCATATGAGCAGCGGATATTACGATGAAAATAAAGGCCTAGATCAGTGAATCGTATCCAACATGATGACGAAAAAAATATATTACATATACTTTCAAGACAATGAACCAATGACATTATTATGCATATCATACTGAATTACCATGAAACATGTTACGGGAACCAAGGCCACAACATAGCAAAAGGAAATATATAAGATAAGACAAATGTCTAAACATCAAACATAATTATGTGCTTTATTCTTTAATTTCAAACCGGTATAAGGTCAACATAATCCAATCTAATGATAAAATTTTATTCACAATAATTTAACTTTAACATGAATGAGGCTTAAATCCTTCTGAATGATTAATTTAGCCATCATATTAAATTATTGTGAGTCAGAATCCAATAGAAGAGAGTCACATACTTGTATCCATGTTTGCTGGACTTAAGAGTGACTCTTTTAATGGAGTAAGAAACCACAAAATTTTGATATATTAGGGACCAACCCTTTACCTCTATTAGAAGAGAGTCACATACTTGTATCTATGTTTGTTGGACTTAAGAGTGACTCTTTTAATGGAGTAAGAAATCACAAAATTTTGATATATTAGGGACCAACCCTTTACCTCCATTTTGTTCTTTTAGTCTGTTACCTTCTCACAAAATGATCCCCATTAAACCAAATACTCCAGAAATTAGGGAGTGTCATTAGAACTATCTTAATGACTCATTAAAACTATATATATATATATATATATATATATATATATATATATATATATATATATATATATTCGGAAATATAATTTCCTAACAATTTACATTTTATTAATATTTTATTTAATTATTGATATTCTTAAATAAAAAATATTTTTTATTCTTATTATTCAGGATTTTATTTAAGATTTAATGTTTTAAATTTTATGTTATTAGAAGTCTTCTCAATGTCTTAGAATTATAACATAACATATAAAATCAAAATAAAATTATAGAAATATTTTGATGAAATGTCAATACTGCAAAATGTTATAGAAATATTTAGAATAAAAATAAAATTAGAATTTAATACATTTAAGAAAAAGATAAAAGATGATCGATAAGATTATCAATCTCACGCACTCAAGCTCATATCGATAAGGAAAATGTAAAAATAAGGTAAAAGAAACATGTATTCTCATAAGAAAGAAAGTCAAATAAATCATTGCCCTACACCAATACCAAAATTAATTAGGTTACCACATGATATTATTGTTTGCATGATGCCATGTTGTTGCACCTTGATATCAGGAAGACAAATATTTCTAATTTTCTTCTTGAAGAGAGAGAAAAAAGTGAGAAAGACAAATATTTCTAATTTTCTTCTTGAAGAGAGAGAATAACACAATAGACTTTTGTTATAAAGAATACAACTATGCTCTTTTTGCTCTAATCTTCCATAAAACATTGAGTATTATATATAATCTCAGAATAAACTCTTTAACTTTATCTCTCTCCTATCATATAATTAACACTATAATTAATGTACACTCCTTATAAAACTAATTTATTTGAGTTTAATACCAACAAATTCCTCTCATTAATTTTCACTTTCTCTGATCATATGCTTCAAGATCGATCATCTCTTCCAAATTTATTGACTCCTCAATTGCACAAATAACATTTTCAAAGTCATCCCTCAAAGATCGAAGAATCTTCTCCACTCCTTGCGTCTGTGAGGGTTTCTCCATTGTGTTTGAGTTGATTAGTTACTGTTTGCACACGAGTAATGTAACTAGATACATCCTCTGAATCCTTCATCTTCATGGCCTCCAACTCATCCCATAGAGTTTGAAGACGCATTCGGCTAACACCCTTGAACACTTTTTCTAATATGTCACATGCTTCTTTCGAAGTTGCCTTATCTTTCGATCTTGTCTCTTTCAACGTTTTGTTTTGGGTTGCAGTATATCTCATGGTTTTGTTTTGATTATTGGTCACACTTGTCATAGCTCTGATACTAATTTGATACCATGAAGACAAATATTTCTAATTTTCTTCTTGAAGAGAGAGAAGAAGTGAAAGCACAATAGACTTTTGTTCTGAAGAATACAACTCTACCACTTTTTGCTCTAATTTTCCAGAAAACATTGCCTCATTTTGCTCTAATTTTCCATAAAATATTGAGTATAATATATAATTTCAAAATAGATTCTTCAACTCCATCTCTCTACTCATAAAAAATATTGAGTATAATATATAATTTCAAAATAGATTCTTCAACTCCATCTCTCTACTCATAGCTATCCTATAATTAACACTATAATTAATATTAAAAAACAGAAACATAATTAAAAGTAGTCACTACATATTCCGGCTAAACATGAATGTACACTCCTAAATAAAACTAATTTATTTGAGTTTAATGCCAACACACCTCCCATTAATTTTCACTTTCTCTGGTCACTCAAATTTTCAAAAGATTTTTCCCTCATTTCAAAATCTAATCTTGTAGTAATTGAAAAGTTAAAGATGACTTTTATCTTATCAAAATTTTTATCCTATCAGAATTTTATATATCATAATTTTAAGTAGAGTAAGTTTTTATTTATTTTTAAAAAAAGTGTTTTTAATTTTTTCTTAATTTTTGTCATTAATTTTAGTAAAGACAGTTGAGAAAAGTATTTATCTCAACTTAAGTCAGATCATACTAAAATTTATTTTTATTACAGAGATATAAACTTTGATAGTGATATCTTCACAAACAAGAGTTGTTTTGAATATTATGAATTATGAAATGTTGTTTAGATATGTTTGTGCAAGATGAGATCGAAATGATGAGTGATGACTGAATTATATGTTCATATATGATCATTTTAGTTGAAATGAAATTAAAGTACTGGGGATTGAAAGAAAATCAAAACACCATAGTTACATATATATTTATATGCTTCAGTACGGTTGAATTGAAATGATGTGTATTGACTGAATTATATGTTCATATGTAACCATTTTGGTTGAAATTAAACTAAAGTAAATAAAAGTACTATGGTTACATATATATGTTTCATTATGATTGACTTGAAAGGATGTGTGATGACTGAATTATATGTTGATACGTAACCATTTTCGTCGAAATGAAACCAGAGTATTGGGGATGAAAGAAAATCAAGGTACCATGGTTATATATGTATCTATATGTTTTAGTACGGTTGAATTGATATGATATGTGATGATTGAATTATATGTTCTTATGTAACCATTTTGGTTGAAATGAAACCAGAGTATTAAGGATTAAAAGGAAATCAAGATACCATAGTTACATATGCATTTATGTGCTTCAATACGGTTGAAATGAAATGACATGTGTATGTTTGAATGATGAGTACATATGTAATTCATATGATTGAAATAAAATCAGAGTAATGAGGATTGAAAAGAAATCAAGGTATTGGGGATTGCATATGAATCTATGTGCATTTGAAATAACTGAAATGAAGTCAGTATGAGAGAAATGAAGTATGTATGACTGAAATTAACTAAAAAGGATTGTGATTAAAAATAGATCCGTGTGTGGTCTGTATGAATGATGTTCTTGGTATTGAAACTTTATATGCTAGACCTTAAATATATTCTTATAAATGACTAATATGGTTTGTTCATTTTGCATGTATTGAGTAAGTTTTAACATTTTCTTTTCACTAGCTTATCCTTCTTTTCTTTTTGTGTTTTAAACTGTGAAGACAACATCTTAGAATATATGTTAATACTTGAAAATAGATAAAAATTAGTTTTGTAAAACTTTATTATGATATCTTTGCTCAGCTAAAAGTATATTTTTTTCTTAATTAATGAATTATTTTGTGATTTAAAATCATATTTTTTATCCGTAATGTCTTTTATTAAAATTGAAGGAGAAATGTTATATAATTTTTGAATTGTTACAAGACTGTTTGAGATTGAAGTCTTGATTATGACATGAGATTATGCTTAAAAAAATCACATAATTTGACATCTAATTTGAAATTAAGATAGGTTTTTTTTTTAAAAAGTAATGTTTTACCTCGATTAAGTTATTAATATATCGTTGTTTTATTAATACGTTAGTTTTAATTCAAACTATTAAGTGAGTAAGTTTAAATAACATTATTTTTGTCCATTGTTTTTTAGAAATATAGATTTTATTATGACAAGTATATAGATGTCACGGGAGTATTAACCGTTGTGGGAATGCGAAGAAAGCTCCAAAAAAATTTACAAAAGAAGAAAGTTGAATACCATATGCTTGGAGACTAATTGGTAAATATTAAAATTTAGTTAAACATGTTGCGTAGGACGTACTTATAAGGAATAAGATGAGTAAAATGCATTTTTTTTTCCTTTAGATAAGTTGAAAATGTTACGATTATTATACAATTTGGTGAAGAAAATATTTTTCGAGAAAATTAGAGTCATTACAGTTTATGGTTGTTATACATCCATATGTGATTATTTACACTTTTACCTTTAGAATTGTTGTAAATGTTGTCATTTTTCACAATAATTGTTGTTATATTTTCTTTTAGAAAATTAATTGTAGAATTATTAAACGGTCTTATTCATTGTATGATATTATCTTTTGATATAATAACAAAATCATCCAATTTAAATTTTATTAATTATTTGTTTTAATAATATTTTAAAAGGCTGTATAAAAGATTAAATAATTTGTGCAAATATTACACTCTCAAAATTAAACTGGACAATTAAAGTGTCTACTCAACCTACCTTATTTATTCATGTTTTTTTTTTAAATTTTTTAATTAGTGTTTCAATAATTTAAAGCATAATTTTTGGTTTGCTAAATAAAATAAAAATTACGTCGGAATTTAAAATAGTATTAGTTTTTAAAAATCCTCATATTGCACTTGATTTTTTTTACGGTAAACAACAAAATTTTAATTTGAAAATTATTTTTTTTAATTGCTGGATTGAAGATTTCTGCTCAGATTTATTTGTCTTTATCCATCCATGTTTTGCGGAAAAATCTATTTTCATGAATTTAGGAAAAGCAATTTTGTTCTGTTCTTATCTTTCTATTCATGGTACTGCACATTCAAAGTCTCATACAAGATTTCAATGATTCACGGCACTGTGCATCAGATACCATTGGTTCTGTCTTTCTCAGTTTCAATTTCCTACGCTGGATTCAAATTAAAAATAAACAAAATATGGAAGATAACCAGTAACGTCGCAGAGCAGATACATTTCATGCTGTTTTATTTTAATTTTCTTATATATTTTTTTAGTTGTTAATAGATTGAAACAGCGGGTTAATAGAAAACGACGTTTTTATTCTCTGCACCAGATTTAATAATTTTTCATGCACCAAGATTTGATCTTTATCTCTTCCCATGTTCTCCGTTCCGTATGATTTGTATGTTTAAGTGTTTTTAAACATTTTCAGCATTGAAAAAAAGAAAACGAGATTGAAGATATAGCATTTCTTGGATAGCGTCATTCTCGGATTTGAATAGCAAAATCAAAAGGTGAACAGGGGAAAGATGGTAGCATGTTTCGGTACTCATTCAAAACAAAAATAAATATTTGAACATACAATTGGTTACTTGAATGAATTGAGTTAAACACGTCAGGTTTGATGAGCGAAGTAAGTAAAAAAAAAATAAAAAATCAAAGTAACAAATCACAGTAGAAAATTTTGTGCAACCTCTTTGCTTTGATGACTTATGATTATTGTAACATGCTGATGAAAAATTTTCAAAGATATTTTCAGAACTGATGTGAGGCATACTTGAAGCTCAAAAATAAAAATAAATATATCAAAATTAAAAGATTTAAAGGCAAAAGAATATATTTTCTAAGCAATTGATCAATTCAATTAATTTTAGAAACTATTCATTCTAAGAATACCTATGAGCAAATATAAGATTTTATGAAACAAAATTATTAAGAGTTATCAAGAGCAAAGAGACAGTAACTTCAAATACTTTATGCGTTTGAAACACTTAAAATAAAATCTGGAACGTTAGTTTTTCTGAGATGATGAGAATCATCAACAAGATGCGAATCCACGTTAATAAGATGAATGAAGTTATGATTGTTGAAAAGATCTTCCATACAATGACAACAAAATTAACTTTGTGATTTGTTCTATTGAAGAATCTTATGACATTGATTTAATTTTGATTGACCAATTATAAAGTTCTTTGTTGATTTCATAAATAAAAAGTTGTTCAACAAAACAAAGAAGAAGTAATGTTAAATGCCTCAACTAACTTTCATAGAGCAAGACAAGGAAGAGATAGAGGCAATGACAAAGGTGGTGGTGGAGGTAGAGGTTGAGACAATAATGACCATGGAACTGGAATAGGTAGCTACATCTCAAAGCTTTTTGACAAATCCAATATTGAATATTAATGATGACACATGTCATTTTCAATATGAATGTCAAACTAATTTGTCTAAATTGCATGGAGAGAAATCAAACTTTGTTGAATAGGATGATGAAGAAAAGATTTCATTGCTTATGGTTTGTCACATAAAAGAAGAAACACCAGATTTAACAATCACATGAGTAGAGATAAGTCAATTTTCTCTACTCTTGACAAATATTTTAATGATAATGTGAAGTTTGGAAACAACTCCAGAGTTGTAGTCATGAGAAAGGACAAGTTTCAATTCAAGTCAAAGGAGATTTTACTCACACTATAATTGATGTTCTTTTTGTTCCACGGTTGAAGATGAATCTTCTTAGCACTGGTCAATTACAAGAAAAGGATTATGAGGTCTCCATAAAAGGTGGAATCTACAAAATTCTAGATGAAAAACAACATTTACTTGTTGAAGTCAAGATGACTAAAAACATGTTGTTTTCTCTCTATCTCCATAAAATTTTACTACAAAATTAAAAGATGAAGCATGGTTATGACACATTCGATATGGTCATCTAAATTTCAATGAACTGAAAACATTGTATCAAAAGAATATGGTAACTGGTCTTCCTCAAATTATTACTCCTACTGAAACTTGTGAAAGTTGTGTTCTTAGAAAACAATCACACAGTCCATTTCCGCAAGGCACCTCACGAAGAGCAAAACATGTGTTAGAACTGGTTCATTCATATCTTTATGGACTTATAAAACCATACTCTAATGGTGGCAAATGATACTTTATAACCTTCATTGATGACTTCAATAGAAAAATATGGGTGTATTTTTTTTGCAGGAAAAATAAAAAGTATTTGATGTTTTCAAGCACTTTGAAAAAGGAAGTGATAATCCCTTAATCGTTCTTCGTACTGATAGTGAAGGAGAGTACACTTCTCACGAGTTTAAAAATTTTGTGAGAAAAATGGAATCAAGAGGCAACTAACAACAACTTATAGGCATAAACACAACAAAACAATATTTGCGAGTAGAAAAATCATACTATTCTTAACATGGTAAAAAGCATTTTAACAAGAATTGTTGTCCTAAAGACATTCTAGCCTAAAGCAGTTACATGGAGCATTCAAGATCTACCATCTTCGTCAAGATTGGTTTGGTCATGGAAGATAGTAACCATGCCACGATGAGTTGATATTGTTCTTCATATTGGAGATATTATGGATTGAACATATTGTCTAGTGGATCAGTGTTGGAATGAAAACGATGAGGAACATTGGTGCCCTTAAGAAACCGCAAAAGCTTCAGACCCCTTATCATGGTCAGTACTTGTTGTTTCCATATAAGGTAATTGTCTTCATCTAGCTTTGTGTTGATGGAAAAGGCTCTGATACCATGTTAGAGTAAATCAAAACTATATATTGCATTGAAAGATGCTTATTGAAAGATTATACATATATGTTATAAATACACTGAAGCCAACTGACAGTGTACAGAAGATGGGTTCATCTAGCTTTGTGTTGATGGAAAAGGCTCTGATACCATGTTAGAGTAAATCAAAACTATATATTGCATTGAAAGATGCTTATTGAAAGATTATACATATATGTTATAAATACACTGAAGTCAACTGACACTGTACAGAAGATGGGTGTAACAAACCCATAGCAGACCAGTGCAATGTATAACGTACCTATGCACCCTATTGTTATTATTATTTCTAATATGTACAATCCAATGATCTCTCAGATTGTACATTCTAGAAAAAAAAAAATCAAAACGATTAACTTACCTCCACCACTCCACAACCACCTCCACATTCACTCCAACAACCTTCAACCACCACGAAACACTACTAGCAGCACCATCACAACACCAACCATAGACAACGAGCACCACAATCTTTACCAACTTCAATCCATAACACTCAGCCTTCAATAACCACACCTAGAATTCTCAACTCCCTTTCCTTTTGATTTTATCAAGCCCTTTTCAGTCATTTCACTAAGAGCAATTATTTCAAAAATTATAGAAGTGTGGATGAGTTTAAGGAGGTCAAGAAGGCATCTTATCAAAAAGATGAAGTCTCTTCACTTGTTTTTCTTTGTTATCTTGTTAATTTTATGTGTATAATTATCTTGTTTTGTTTATATACTTTAATAATCTTACGTCCGCTATGTGATGTATAAATATTTCAATCTCTATTATTTTTTTAAGTAAATTTTCATGATTATATAATCTTATTGAATTAAATTCATGTTCAATTATAAACTTCTTTGAATTTCTTTATTCCATTGTTATTTGTAAATTAAAATTAAATCAAATTTTAAAACAGTCCTGATTCAAGCTACAACTTGACCCTTAAATAAAATTCAGGATTTATTAACCAAAATAGTTTATTTAATATCACATGCAAGGAAATCATGATAACGAGGATTTTTTATATCATATGAATATTATAATTTTTATATACAAGACTCACCTCTTTCTATTATATATCAAAAGTTAGCTTCCTTTTTTACAACACGAAAGTAATGTTGTTGTTAACACTAGGTTAGGTTATCTACAAGATTTTCAATATACATGTAGACAATTTTCGTTATGATAAGTTATATACACAATTAAATACATTTATTATATTGTTTTTATTTTACAATTTAATTTCATCTCATTAACTTAAAAATACATTTTCTTCTTATCAAAAGCCTCTTGTACTACACGATTACTGACACTAGTAAGATTTACAAGCTTAACATGTTAGATGAGCTTCTTTCTTAGAAAATATTAAAATAATTTTTCTTTAAACTAAAACTACTTTATGAACCATTTAAAAATAAACAATTAAAAAAATCAGAAACTAATTTATGCATAAACTAATTTAATTATTTTTCTATTAAGGGCTTACTAAAAATATCGTCTAAAAATGTAATTTTAATTTTAATTTTTTTCCTATAAAGTGTAATATGATATTATTATTTCTTTTTGCTTTCCATAGTTGATGGTGTGGAGAATTAGTCTTTTGGTTAGATCCAATCTACATGCATCAATTAACTATTTTAATGTCCGAATAGGCTAATCATACAAAAAATTATTGAGACTGAGTATCTCAATAAAAATGACAACCTTCGAAATTTCGAATACGTAGTCTCCTTCTAATGGAAAGGACAATGATTGATGTTTTTTTCCTCCTTTACCGACGTAGAATATTTTTTTAATCAATGAATATGACACAAATGGTTGGTTAATATTGAACTAAAAATGAATGATTGAAATGCTATCTGAATTGTATTATTCATCTATTATTTAATTTTTTTTAGTTTGAGATGCAACATTGATCAAGACACCATGAAAAAAAAAATTTCGTCTTCAGTTTTCTTTGTACTTGAAATGCCTTCCACCAACATATTGCCACATCAATCATTAGGCACTATAGTTTGAGGATTGAGCAACTTAATTGCTCCACACTTTTGCTTTTCCACAAGAGCAATATATAGAACTTTGAACATTACTTTGTATGAAACTCATAGGACTTACATTTCTGCTCTGTCATTCCATGGTCCTTAATGTTCCTGCATCACAAAAATAGAAAGAACCTCCCAACTTAAACCATAGTTAAATGCAATTATTATCATCAACTTAAAGAAAAAAATGAAGTAAAAGAAGAGGGTGAATCTTATCTTGCCAATGGAATCTTCTACTTTTGTGTTCCTAAATCTGATGTATTTAGGCACTCACACAATAGGGTCATTTTCTCTTCAAAAACTCTGCAAACAGCTGCAACCACATGCACTTGTATGCCACAATGATATCATTCTTACACTTCATTTTCTAAGCTATTCCCCTACAACTCCCTTTGATTGAAAAGAATAGAAATCCACTTTTTTTCTCCAATAAAAGAGAGCTGTAGAAGAAAAACATAGAAAATGAAGTGCAAAAGTAACAACATTGATTTCTATACCATGCAGAAACACAACCTGCAACATTTCCTGAAATCTGAAAACATGCAACAGGATGAAAAATATGAGAAAAAAAGAAGAAAAGAATTCACCTTTTGATGCATATCAACAGGTTGGCTCAAAGGGGTGACCTGAGAACACAAAGTAAATTCACCAAATACCAACAGATGATGATATGAATTGCAAACCAGCCTTGTGTTCTCAGATTCACTCCTCTGAGATAAACCTTATGACTTTGACTGGAGGAACATTTTGATGAGAAAAACAACAGATGCTTTCTTGGACCAGGAACTTTCTTTATATATGATCATTAAGGCCTCATGTCAGGATTCACAATGTTGTCATTCACAAAACATCATTAGTTTTCTAAGTTTAGCCAAGCCTTTATGAGTTTAATTTTATGAAGATTTTTCTGCAATCTGCTAATTAAATAATATATAATAATATAATATAATTAATTGATTATAAAATCATGACAATACTAGTGTATTTGAACTAAATTTGTTATTTTATATGAATATTTTTTTATCAGTTATTTTATAGGAATAAGTTTCGGAGGATGCGTAATGGCTCATATCTCTGACATGGACTCACAATATGTTGTCATGGTATCAACAGCATGAGAGAAATGTCCACACTTTTGACAGTCTGTGCCCTGGCTTACCTTAGGAATCAAACTCAAACACTGAAGATGTTGTCATTTTTTGGTGACATTCAAAAATGGAAAATTATACTTTTGACAACCTTTTTTAAATAAAATATTATATTATAATAAAATAACAATTTATTTAAATATTAAAATAGTTATAGTTTACTATTTACGGTATGAAACTATCGCGTCTTTTTCAAATTTTCGGAACTTATGAGAATTGTGATTTTGAAAAATAATTTTAATATAAAAAGCTTAGTAGATTTTATCCATGTGAATGCTATTATGTCCATTAAATAATTTTGAAAGATATATATTTGAATAAAAAACTTATGATTTTATAATATTTGAGAAAAAAATTAACCTTTAAAAATAATCGAAACTCTCAATAGTTAATAAAATACAATAACAAGGTTTAATTTAAATGTAGAAAATTAAACATTTTTTTTAATTTTTTAATATTAATTAGTTTCATATCAACTCTGTGCATTTGTATTATTCATTCCTATAATTAGATTTGAAGAAGGTTCAAAGTTAGAATTTTCGTTGTACGGTAATATTAAAAGTGAAAATTTATTCTATTAAAAATTCATCGAAACATTTTTTTTAATTAAATTATCATGTATTACTGCACAATAAAGAGACAAAAAATTATGTGATGAGAGAAAGTTTAGAAAAACATCAAGGATTTGGATGAGGCAATATTTATACATTTCACCACTGAAAAATCACGTAAAATTTAACGAAACTGGTTTTAAAAATATTTAAAATATACGAATTTAAATGGATTATAAATCATAGTAGATTTATTATTAATTTTTTTTAGAATAGTTATTTAAAAATTAATTTATCGAAAGTGACAGTATATATAAGCACTAAACTATATATATATATATATATATATATATATAACTATTAATTAAAAAAAGTAACAAATAACATTATTTACTGTGCAACTGCTTACAAAGGTTGACTGAATTTAAACAATGTTGCCTAAAATTTTTACTACCAAAAAAGGAAAAAGGGGGTGACATTACATTCTTAATAAGCTTTGAACATATACAAAATTAATGAAGAGATTTTTTTTAATAAAACAAAGTTAATTGGAAGATTTACAAAACTAAATTAAGCGCCCACTTAAATAATTTTAGTATTGGAAAGTATTTTTTTTTATAAAATACTTAAATTTAAGACTAAAATATAAACAATTTATCTAAAGAAGCATGTATTTGATGCTTTAATATAATTTGCTATTTATATAATTTACTATTTTAATCATTAATTTTTTAATTCAAAGTTTTAACTGGGGATATTTATAACTCAACTATTAAAAAATAAAAAATAATCTATTAAATTGATGATCAATTAAAATTGAAAACTTTTGGATTAATTTATATATATTTTTAAAATAAACAGTTTTATTCAGTTTAAAGTTCGACACTTTACTATGTGTATGTGTATAAGAGAAACAAATGTGTCTATCTTATTGAAGAGAAAAGTACTAAAATAAAATAAGAAAATTATTCCTCATTTATTTTGTGTTTTAAAATCGTAAATATTTTTTATATCTTTATATTTTATTCTAATTTTTTCAGATAAAATAATTTATCATATGTATTGACAACCTATACACACTGTTAGTTTAGTCACTAAGATAAAATTCAATATATATTAATAAAAAATATAAGAAAAATTAAAAGACTAAACTAAACTAAATTACAAAAGTTAGTTTAGTTTGATTTAGATTTTTTTTATATTAAAACCAAAATTGTGTACAATTTTTACGTTTGTATTTCAAATAAAGATGTAATTAAACCGCACCATTTAACAACATTATTATTTTAATTAAGTTTGGTTATTTAATGATTTAATTCAATTTAGTTTAATCTAATTAGGTTGAGTTAAGTTTCATTTATAATTGGATCAAACTTGACCCAACTCAAATTAGTAAACTCTTATATGAGTTGAGCAACAGAGTTTTAGTATTTTTTTTTATTAGCAATAAATAATTGAATACAACAGATCATTTTAAGGTTACTCCCTAATACAAAATATCCATATAGTGTCTTAGTTGTCTTATCCATATAGTGTCTTAGTTGTCCTTTCCAATTGGTTATCAGTATTCACATTGACAAAATGTATTCTAACTTCCAATCATGTATCTTGTCAAACAAGAACAAGTTAATATTATATCAAACTTAGTTCAAAAGATGAGGTTCATAAGTATGGAGACTTGGTTTTGAATTACTATTATGCTTTCTATTTAGGCATACTGAGATGTTATACCATTGTACATACTTTTTGAATATTCTCATCTCCACCTTGCTTTATGTCTTTGAGTTGGCTTATTATTCAGATAATGTTTTTGTCCTTGACTGACAATTATTACTAAAGATCCGTTTCACAATTGAGTTTGAACACATGATTTGGTTTCAACTGTTGCGAGTTTACTATCACTTGATTAAATCATTTGTCAGATCCCTTTAGGTCCCTTCTCCTATCATGGATATATTACATTATAACTTCTCTGGTGAGGGGAATTGACTGCTATTAACCTTGACCCATTGTTCAAAGACCCCTTTATTTTCACAGTGTCAGTTGACTTGGTTAATAGTCTAGTGTTCCTTTCATGTAGATATATGCATGATAATAACTTGGAAATTCAAAACAATTTTTGTTTATGCTATTCTTGTTAACCCTAAAACCTTTACTTGGCCTTGTTCCCAATCCTATAATAGAGTCCTTAAAATTTCAAATATTTTTAAGCAAAACACAGAATTTAGACACCAGTCAAAATAACAAAAATTCATTTTTGGATATTTATTTGTCACCCATTCCCAACTCTTTATTTGTGCTATAGTGAAAATCTCTATGGCATCTATAACTGCATTCTTAAATAGAATTTCGTTTCTTTGGTTTCAGATGGCCCATATAATTGCTATCCAAACACATATTCTTACAATGTCTGTTTGATAGTTAGAGCCAATATATAAAACCACTGAAAAGTGATTACCGGCCTTGTAGTGATGCACACCATAGACCCCATACCATTTGGTGCATCGGTTCTAAACTTTCCATGTTACTATACACGCAAAAAAAATAAGTGACTACCAGACTCCATATCCAAACCACACATAACACATAACCTATTTAGCACAACAATCACTAGTAGAAAAATGACATTTAAAGGTAGGATATCATCGCGGTTAAAAATGAACCACATTTAAAAACAACGCGGTGGAATTTTTGAAATTAAGTAAGACTATACCAGCACAGTTCAGGCGAAAACCACGATAATAGGCTACAATTAATTTATTTTTGAAAACTGCAAGGAGATACAAACGCGGTTGTTCCAAGAACTGCGTTTGTATCTGCAAAACAATTTTTAAATTATTTTGCAGGAGGATACAAACGTGGTTGCCACTAACAACCGCGTTTGTATGTCTTCTTTTAGGGCTGAAACTAAATTCCCTCCCTCTGTTTTCGTCTTCATCTTACTTTCGCCTTCGCTGCTGCTGCTTCTGCTCTTCACCTTCGCCTTCGTTTTCGTCTTCCTCTTCCTCTTCCTCTTCCTCAAGTGCATTGTCTTCCTCCCCCTCTCATTGTCCTCGCATTGCCTTTCCCTCTCCCTTGCCTTTCGACCAACCTCTCTCTCGTCTCTCTCTCTCTCTCTCTCTCCGTTGTTTCGCTTTTGCGGCCACTACCACCACGTGGAGGTTCTGTCGCAGCCACCACCACCACGTGGAGGTTCTTTCGCAGCTTCCACTACCACCACTCAGACCCCACCACCACGTCTCTCTTTCTCTTTGACATTTTCTTCTTCTACCGCCGCGACGCACACCACCATTGAAAGCTATCCCTTTCTCAGGCTTTATCCAATTTTTTTTTCTGTTTAACTTGATTTTATATTTTCAGGTCTCTACCATTGTTGTGTAGACTCTTCTCCACCATAGTCGTGCACACGATGCCATTGTCTCTAATTTTCAGGTTCGTCCACTCAATATTTCTATTTAATTAATTTACTTTGCTGGTGCTTTATATTAGTTTGTACACTAGGATGATGTTAGAGAGACCTAGATTATAGCGTTGTGATTGTATTGTGTTTATCATGACGAATTGGTGTTGAGTCCAGGGATGTTCGATCCCCGACATTTTATGTTTTGTCTAATATTCATGACGTGTTGGTATTGAGTCCGGGGATGTTCAATCCTCGGCATTTTATGCCACTCTACGTATACATGAATGATATAATGGAAATCGCCATGGGATCCCAAATGTTAGACATTACAGTTATTCAGTTATGGATGATGTAAGCATATTTTACAGTTACACATTTTTATATTTCTTAATATGTTTTTACTGATATTCAATATATTAACAATGCAGGTACATAAACAAATTAGCTGATAACTCAGGGTATTCTGATATCTATAGATTTCTTGAGTCACAAAGCATACAAATGACTGGAAATAAGAAGTTGGAATGCCAAAATTATATACAGAATTGGATTGGAGAATCCCGAAAGAGCATTTATTTTGCCCCAATTATTCAATCGTAAGTTACTAATCTTGATATTTTTTATTTCAAGTAATTTTGAGAACATCAATAATGGATTCATTATTTTAGGAGCCATTGGCAACAAATGGTTGTTTGTCCTGTGGATAAAACTGTGATTTGGTTCTGTTCATTGCATAAGAAGCCAAGTAATGACATCAAATAAGTGGTACAAGGGTACGGTTTAATTTACCTTATAAAATATTGATATTGTTTGTATAATATGCAAGTTATTACTAATCCTCTTTGATTTTAGTGCAATTAATGTTATTAATGTACTTGGCGGTAGATCTATATCCTCATCCCATACCCTACGTTGGGTGCAGCCTAAGGTATTTTTATTCTTAATTGAACCTATTAAATTCGTTGTAGACTTGTTTAATG
>Ga0209700_100969_pt1 | contig 57893 bp, 25 predicted proteins | sample SiratroredBW_FD_187528 | JGI IMG/M metagenome (GOLD analysis project Ga0209700, IMG submission 187528) | Root nodule microbial communities of legume samples collected from California, USA - Siratro red BW (SPAdes) (version 2) | ecosystem: Host-associated > Plants > Roots > Nodule | place: USA...
AAAAAAATTTAAAAAAAAAAAAAAATATAAAAAGAAAAAAAAAAAAAAAAAAAAAAAAAAACACCTCCTCCTTGAAACAAACAAAAGATTCAGATACCCTTTTGACTTTACACAGTGAAGACGCAGATAGCACTGTGCAGAAGACCAAACGAAGACGCAGGGAATTGGAAGAAAGCAAAAAGATAAAATATTTACAGGCACAGGAAGCCTCTGAATCCGCATGGCGAATTTTCTGGCAAAAGGGTCTTGAATGGTGAGCATTTCTTTGGGGAGAAAGGAAGGGAAGGCCTCAGAAGAAGAGATTTTGGCGTTGCATCTGAGTGGCAAAGGCAATGCCGCAGAAGAAGCAATGGACACAGAAAAGAACATGTTGGTGGGGTGCAGCGAGGAAGACGAAACGGTGTCCTATCTTATGCTATTCCACAGACACTCCTTCACTCACTCACAGTGTCAGACATGCAGAGATTGTGTATGGAGTGGTGTAAGCGGTGAGGTACGTGTAAGAAGGTGGTGGCTCATGTGGGGTGGTGTTTATGGAAGAAGTGTTGTAGGGTAGGTGCCCTTGTTAGAGGTAGCCACTTCCCTAAGATACTTTTCCACCCTCTCATGCCAACTCAACGTCAAAAACAGTGTTATGTCAATAGTGATAATTATTACTATTATTGTGTAGGGAACTAACTTCCATCTACCCCGTTTTGTTCAAAAGCTTCTCTTGCCTGCATTTAATGACACATGATGCAGTACCAGAAAACGTGTCTTGTGTTTGAGTACATACACGTTTAAGTTTGGAAACATGGTCATTGTTATCATTACAGCTACTTTGGAGTACAGGGTTAGAGAAAATACAGTGGAAAATGTGTCAAAATAGTTTCACATAAAGTGACAAGTAGAAAGAAAATCTGCGTTTGATTTGTGGGGATTTGAATTTTTTGTTGGAACATGTGAGGCTGTGTTGTGCATGATTTGACTAATCCTTGATGTTTGTTAATAATTTAAACTAAGATAGAGAAAAGCACTTTGTTTTGGGTTGTAGTTATAGAAATGTTTAATAACAGAAGGCAAACTGAAAATATTATGAGAATTTGAGAAGCAAACCATGTAAGGCAATTAAAGTGTTTTATAGGAGTATTTGTACTTTACCATTTATAAAAATTTGTCTGCTAGGTTTCAATGTTGTTTGCCATTTATACTTTGATGTAAGAAAAGTATCCCAAGATAGTAAGCTATTGATGCTCCCTTGTTTGGTTAGCAACAACTCCATGTGGTGGTGTCAGATAAAATAAATATATAGATACATAAAACACGATAGCAGTAACTTAATTTCTGCAACTCAACTCATCTTTTGTCTTTCTCCTGCGAAACAAATCGTCATCTAGGGTATCAGCCCAAGTACATGCTTCATTTTTGTTATAGAATGAAAAACTAATGATTTGTACGGTTAGATTCCAAGTTTCACTTTGGCTATACTTCTAATAAAAATGAGTTTATAAAATAATATATTAGAAAAAGTACTCACATATTTATTGGTATGAGATTTTTTAGATTAAAAATCAATGATCATGATTTATTAATGTTGAATTTTTTAAAATCAATATTCTATAAAAGTTGGAAAAGTGAAAAAAAAAGATAGTACAAAGTTGTACTGTTTTTAAATTTAATTACACTTTATTTCTTGTTATCTAAATATTTTATCTCTTATTTTCCTTTTTCTTCTTTGATTTTCTTTTGATGTATAAACTATTACGGAACTAAGTACTATGTAAAATTTGAGGCTTCCAACATGGATAAAAGTATTGGTAGCTTTTATTTTAGATTTAATTTAAATATATAATAGTTTTTTTATATCTATTTAAGCGTAAATTTGAATTTTATATTAAATAAAAAGTTAAGTAATATATAAAAAAATTTACAATTTATTATCTTAAAGCTTTGAGTTAGAAAAAAATAGTTTATAATTATGAATTAATAATTTATTTGTATTTTAGATTTTTTTTACTTCTTTTTTATTTCTATATATTTTTAAAAATATAATATTTTTATTTTATATTTACTTTTATCTATTTTTATTTTTTCTCTATGGTTGACCTTATTTTTAAGTTGGGAGAGAAAATTTAAATTATTTTATTTGTCAATTATTTTGTTTGGATAAGAGGATTTAAGTTTATTAAATTTTATTTTTTATAAATTATTCAATTAGTACGAAATAAAAAACATTATTTAAATATTAACTAATTGTTAATAATTTAAAAAGAATAGTATTAATTTTTGGCTGATATTAATTATTGTTGTTTTCTAATCAAAATTTATCAAGATTTTTTAAACTTTTCTTGATTGTTGCTGATTAAGATTATTTTGTGATGTCAATTATAATTATATATACCAACATTAATCTTTGATATTTTTTAAACTTTTCTTGATTGTTGCTGATTAAGATTATTTTGTGATGTCAATTATAATTATATATACTAACATTAATCTTTGATCATATTTATTTTTATGTTGTTATTGGTTAGAGGATTTTTTTTCTGTCAATTTTTCTATCAATGTTGGTTGAAAAATAACATTAGAAAATAATCCTAATTTATGTTTGCCAAATTCTTTTCAAGTTAATATCCGAAAAAAAAATCTTAACAAACTATTAATAATGAATAACTTGGTGTGATTGATAAAAAGAAATAATTAAAGAGATAAAAAATAATAATAACAAATGTCAATAAAACAATTTAGTTTATATTTGTCAAAAGTTAGTCCTATGAGTTACTTGAGAAAATCCTAGCTAATATCTTAACAAAAAAAATAGTTTACAACAATAACAAACTAACTCTAACAATATAAATAAAAGAATAACTCATTAACATCAATAAAAAAAATCTCTAATTAGCATCTCTCAATTGGCTATAACAATTTTAACTTTAGAAAATCATTTTAACCTATATTGTTAAGAAAAATAATTCTAACTAACCCATCAACTGAAAATAAACTTTATGTAAATTGGAAAAAAAAGTATTTGACAAAAATAAAAAAAAATAACTTTGATTTAATATCAACAATAAAATAAACCTAATAATATTTATAAAAAAATAAAAAATGTTGAGATTATGACACTTAAACCTCACTGAGCCATCACCATTGTAGTCAAAATTGACAAGTTTCTCACAGAAATCAATTGAAGAACATAAAACAAGAGACATAAATTTAAGAATATGAAAAAATTTTAAACTATTACTTTTTAAGATAAAATTTAAAATGATCCCTTTTTAATTAATCCAAATACTCTTATAAAATTTTATTTTTTTTGAAAATTTCTTACTTAAATAACATTTAAAACAAAACAGTTTTAATTTCTTCTATAAAAATAAATTACTCTTTCAAATGTTCCTATCCAACTATATTATGAAAAGATTTCGATCCAAAATAAGAAAAATATCAAAGTTAAAAGAGTATTTAAAAAGAAACTCGAAACTTATATTTACCTTCAAATTGAAAGAAGTAAGTGTTATTTGTTTTTCTATTAATATTTTCTGGGGTACATATTTCTTAAATTTTTGTGTTCTTAACTTTTTTATTTTTATTTTTGTAGTTATTTTTCTAATTTTTTTATCAAATAAAAAACTAATTTCTTATTAGTGTTAAATAGAAAATAAAAGACATATACTCATGTAATATTTATTATTTTGTATTATTTTATTATCTTTTAATATTTCACGTGTAATATTCAAATTATTTTTTCATTTATTCATGTTTTAAGAAGTTTTTAAGTTAGTGCATATCAAAAGAAAAAACTTGAAATATTAAAACGAAAATTCAAGAAAGACATATGAGAGAGACGAAGAGTTAAATAAAAATAAATGAAATAATATATTTAAAATTATTTTAAAATAGGAAAGTATATGAAAATCAACAAAAGCATTTATACTATATCTAAAAAAGTATATGAATGGATAGAAAATTTAAATTATAACAGTACAAACACAAATATTAATTAAGTTCAACTAATATTTTAATCTTTACAATTGGGTATTTTTTTATTTTTTGCGTCTACATTTTTTTTTATATAATTTGTGTAGTTTTATTTTTTTTATTTCTAGTCTGTGTCATCTAATTCTATTAAAAATGTTAAATTAATAATGTTATCATACATCATTCTCACACAATGACATCACTTGTCAAGGCAAAATTCACAAGGATTGGAAGTGAAAAGATTATTAAAAAAAATACAAAAATATTAAATAACACGCTAAATTAAATAATACGAAGTAATATAGATGTTTCATTATTGTACTTTCGTAAAATAGTTTCATATAAAAACGCGTAATTCAGTCAAGAGAAAAAGAATAAAATTAAACGGAATAAAAAAAAAGTTTTGAATAATTGAACCATATTATTTAATTTTAATATCAAATTAATATAAATTTATTTAATAAAAAAAGTATAAATTTATTTAATAAAAAAAAAACTATTTTAATAAATAAATTTAACATCTTAGTTTTTACAATTACTTTCAAGAATTAGTTATACTTTAGCAGATCAAATGTAAAATGATATTATTTTATTATATATACTTTTAGTCTATGATATTCAGTTATTATTAATTCAGAGTATATCAGTGTATATATAAATGGATGCTAAATGCGTAAATAAAAATATGCTAACTAATTAATATATATATATATATATATATATATATGAGACACAAAGAAAAATTAACAAATGATATTGGTGTCTTTTCATAAATATATGAATACTAATAACTATTTAAATTTATAATTTAAAATATCACATGTACCGCCTATTAACCTATCTTCTTTCACTAGGACATAGATAAAAACATAAAACTAAATAAATAATTTATGTTTGTTCTTGAGATAATACAAAATAAGTTAGTGGTATAAAATTGTAAACATGATATTTATTAAATAATTAATAATTGTAATAATTTTGATAATTAATTTTGTAGATTCAAACACTATTATAATTAGTCATCATCACTTTAATCTTATCTCACAATTTAAGAATTTATATAAAGTGTGTATAAAATACATTAATTAAGATTTGACTTAATATCATATCTTCCTCCTTCATATATTTACTCGTATTTTTTATCTATATGATTTGAAAATTAGTGAAGTATAAATATCTTATTTCTTTAATGATGTCAATACTTAATATACTTTACAATTTATTAGTGTAATTTTTCACCTTTTAGAACTCCTTTTAAAACTTACTCTTATGAAAAGACCTAGACGATCTAATATATATCTAGAAAAAAAAATAGATTATCATTGAGTAGAAAGTCTTTTATATTAATAAATATAAAAAATTAATTGAATTGATCTCTATATTGTTTATGAATCTTATATCATGTATTTCACAAAATGCATTAAAACCTTATCAGTGTTCTTATATGGCATTAGAACAATCCATCATATACTTTATTCAATTAACATTGACAAGAATGTAATTAAAGTGATACTAAATTTAGCTTTGTATTTAAAAACAACACACATATATATATATATATATATATATATATATATATATATATATATATATATATATATATATATATATATATATATATATATATATTAAGATGCGAATTTCTCAAATTAAGTTAAACATATAAATCAACATCTAAGACACTACTTTATAAGGAAATATGTAATTCCATCAACATTTGGAAAAGATTTTTCAGGAATCATTTGATCTAGAAATCCATTAGAAATGTAAGAAATGTGAAAGAAAACCTCAATCAAAGATATTTTATCTATAAAAATTATTTGCATTTGTTTCTATGTTTACAGCTTGAAAACAGAATAAGAAAATACTACCTTCCATAGTTTTTAATCAACAAACATTGTAAATATTTGTGCAAAGACCTTTTGATCACATTATCAAACATATAAAGCTTTTATCTCTGCAAACTACACAACAAGAGTTAAATCCCTTAAGACCTATAAAAGGAAAAACATTTAGATGTTCCTCATCAAGAAATACACATCTATAATGTTTACAGTTCATTATTCATAATCCTTATGTGTAATTTGTCTTTAGTGATAGAGTGTTAAAACTCTTGTATTCTTCTTTATATGAAGTTATCTGTTTGTGAGGAAAAATGTTTATATCCTTTCTTTGAGAGTAAACTTTTCTTCAATCATCTTATCATGTTTGAAGCTAGAAGTGACAATAAAAAATACTCATTTTTTTAGTCTAAAAGGAAGATTATGAAGGAATAATTAGGAGTGGTTTATGCACTCATTTGTAATAAAAGTTTTTTTTATTATTGGAACCTTTTAGGTATGAATTTATGGAAAGTTAGATGTAACCCAAGAGTTGTGGATGAATCGTTATAAATATGTTGTGTTGATATCCTTTTAGTTCTTTATTTATTAAATGATATAATAGTTTGTGGAAAAAGTATCGTAACTCTATTCAATCCCCTTCTAGAGTTTGCCTATTTAATTCGTACTGAAACTTATCTTTTGAGGTAGTTCTTGACAAAATGAGAGGTGTGAATGTAAAACAAGACTTATGAAGTTTGCAGGACACACAATCACTTGTCCACCAATGTTCAAAGGTGTAAAGCATGACTACTAGAAATAGTGGATGTTTGTTTTCTTTGAGTTATGTCATATGAACATCTTATACTTGGTAAAAAATGGTAATCATCACTCTTTGGATGAGAACCATCAACTGATACTAAAGAGTGTTTGGACTAAAAAACATAAGCACCAATATCAAATGAGTGTTAGAGCATTCAATGCTCTTATTTATGTTATGTTTGAAGATGAGTATGCAAAGATATACACCTTCAAATGTGTAAACAAAAGTGAGACATGTTAGCTATCACATATAAAAGATCCAAGAAAGTTCAAGGAAATAAATCCAAACTCTTGACTTGCTAGTATGAATTGTTCAACATGAAAAATAATGAAAACATTCAAGTCATGTTTTATAAATTTCAAATTATTACCACTAAACTTCTTTTTTTAGGTAAGCAATTTGAAAATTATGATCTTATTGATAAAATCTTGAAAGTTCTCATACTTTATAGAGACCCTAAGAAATAAACCTATAGGCATCTAAAGATCTCGAGAAAATGACTTTAGAGAAGCTTATTATCATCTTCATGAAAAGGTGCTTCAATATGACAAAAAAAAAAAGCAAAAACAAATCTTTAATTTTCTTACTTTGTCCTTCCGTATTTTCCATGATTATTTAAAGTTTTCTTATAATTCCATTGCTATTTTTTTTGTTTGGTTGCACAAATAACTCTTTTGAAGTCCACCTGGGTCATCCCCCAAAAAAGATATTAGTTTGGATCCTCTTCTCAAGCAATAAAGGCTAACTTGAAGCAACTTTGCAAGAATTTTATGGCTAACTATGACCAAGAAATATTCACTTCAAAGGTAATGGCTAACTAGTTTGGGGATATAATTTCTAGGAGTCTTCTCTCAAAGAGGAAAGTTAAGTTCTTTGTTCTCCATTAGGAGTCTAACACCTTAAAAATGAATTGGAGCACAAGAAATGAAGCATAATTTTCTGGGATCTCCTAATGAGTTTGATGAAGTGCTTGTCAAAGATTTTTGTGGCAATACCTTTGATCTTGAAGGGAACCTACCAAGAAAGGCAAGAATAAGGGGGAAATCATAAATTTGATAAGAATACCATCAACTCCTTTTTAAAGACCACTCTAAACCTCTAGTCAATACAAACTAGCCCTTTTACCAAAATCCTCAATGCTAAGAAGGATTAATCACCATTAATACTGCCTTATGTATTATTGGGAGTACCTTCGTTCTTAGGTATTGATTGAATGAAAATGGGGATCCTTTGCAATCACCCTCTAGGCTAGATGTAAACCGTCTTTTTCTTTGACAACCTTTGTCCAAACACCTACACCTTGAACATTAACTTACATTGTGTTATGCTAGATATGACATTATCACAAGGTTGGATATGGACATTGGGAGTGCACATTTCAAAGGAGATTGCCCTAACTTTTGAAAGTGAAACTTGCAAGTTGGGGTTTCTTGCTTCCATTATAACTTTGCATAAGGAAAAAGCAGTGGTGTCTAATGGCCATATTCTCTAGACTCTCTAATGAGTGCATGAATGTGAAAGATTTTTATTAATAAATAAAATAGTTGTTTAGGATAATAATTTTTCTATTGAATTTTCTTTAAACTTTTAGAATTTATTTTGTTGTAATTTTAGATGTATATAATAATTATAATTAGGTTGTAATTGGGTTTGTTGAAGACCTGTGTAAAGCTTTATAAGTTTGACCAACGAGAAGAAATAAGGACGCATGTGCAAAACTAGAAGATATAAAATATAGCTACAACTGAAACTCAGTTAAGTCCAATAGAGCCTTGTAAATTTTGACCAAGTGAAGTATGAGAGAGGAAAACATCGTCACTAGGACACAACTATAGAAGATGTGGCACAAGTATGGAAAACATGGTTTAAGCTTGGTCATTAATCTATATTTAGGAATTTTAAATTTAATTTTACTTTTTGAGTTTCACCCTTTTCCTTGCACCAAGTTTGGCCATATCTGACATTCAAGCTCTTGTGAGAATGATTGATTTTCTTGAGTTTTGGTTCTCATGTGTCAAGTAGTGATTTAACTTTTAGTACTTATATTGGACAAGGAATATGAAAACTCCATCTCAAGTGGCACATAATTCTTATATTCTCATAAGTCTTCTCACCTTTTTGTCTTTTATTTTTAGTTATTTTTCTTATATGTTTGTCTTGTTCGATTACTTCTACTTCTTATCCAATTTTACCCATAATATGAGATTTTTGTTCTTCTTTTATTTGTTTCATTTAAAGTTTATTTTATTCTTGTGTTAAAATTTAGTTTTATACTTTTTCTTATTCAACTTATGATCTTATGTATGAAATCATTGAATCATATTTCTTGTGAATTAATTTATGACTTAAAACAAGGATGAGATTCAACTCTTGTTGGATTTATGTTTTTGTACGTTTACAACTTCCAATGATATATAACTCATATTGTTCTCTCTCCATGTTGCAATCGGGATAACGACGGGAACAATTTTGTGAAAAGGGCACTCGGTTTAGGATTGGTTAAAGGGAACACTCGGTTTAGGATTAGTGAAAGGCAAACTTGGTTTAGGATTGGTGAAAGGCACACTCAGTTTAGGATTAGTGAAAGGCACATTTGGTTTAGGATTAGAAAAATGCACACTCGATTTAGGATTGGTTAAAGGGCACACTTGGTTTAGGATTAGTGAAAGGCATACTCTGTTAGGATTGGTTAAAGGTTACTCGGTTTAGGATTGGTTAAAGGTTACTCGGTTTAGGATTGGTTAAAGGGCACACTTAATTTATAGGGCACTCGGTTAAAAGGAACTCAATTAAACTTTGTGACAGGGCACTCGATTAGAGGGCACTCGGTAAGGGCACTCAGTAAGGCACTCAGGTTCGTCTTTGTGTCAAGGCACTCGATATCATCATCTCCAACTGTTCCAACATTTGTGCCACACACCTTGTACCCCAATATCGTCAACAACTCATTCATCTCTCCTCTATGCTACTAGTGTTATTCCTTCCATATCTTGGCCTCCCCATTAGACATTAAAAACAGAAAAAAAACTCACCTTTAACACCTCTGCTATTGCAACTCTCTTGTTATTTTTTTTTGTTTATTTTTTTTACTTTTTACTTATGATGATTGAGTAACAAAATGTAAAAGTAATACAAAATTCAGGACAGTTCAAGAATTATACCTGTGTGCGATTCTGGTTTTTTTTTAATTTATTTTCTTTCTCTTCTCCTTTGCTTCTGGATGTTTAAGTGGAAGAGGTGAGGATTCAACAGAATGAGAGTAAAAAAAAAAATTATGCGTCAACTGGTGTAAGTACAAAGTATGAGAGCAGAGACTAATTGTAAGTGTCAAAATGAACCAATTCCCTCCTTTTAAATTATTCCTCCAATCTTTCTGCTCCTTCAACACTGTTTCTTGTTAAGTGTGCTTTATTACATAAACTGAAGAATTCAAGTATGTTAATTCCCTTTTATTTTCAATTAATTGCAATAAAAAGAAAAAAAATTAAATGTTATAATTCAAATCCAACTCTGTAATGAATTTTCTTTAATTTCAATTAAAAGGAAAAACAAAACGGTACAATTCAAATCCAATTCTGTAATAATTTTTATTTAATTTCAATTAAAAAGAAAATTAGAACGTGTAGTTCAAATCCAATTCTGTAATGAATTTTCTTTATTGTCAATTAAAAAGAAAAACAGAATGGTGCAATTACGAATGTGGATGAACATGTGAGAGGGGGTAGGAAGTGATGAGAAGACGGGGTGTAATGAGCAAACTTGGCCCAAGTGAGAGAAGGGTCTGTGAAGGGGAAATAGGTGACATAATAAGTAGATGTCATTTTTGTTTGAAACCTTTATGGGTAAGGCTTTAATAAAAGCATCAATTTTATTATTATTCTTTTTTTGCTTTTTTTTTTTGCAGTTTTTCTTTTACATACTTTTTTTTTAAACATGACTAAACTTTTTTTTTCTTTTTCCTTCATGTTTCTATTTTTTCTTTTTTCCTTTTACTATTATTTCTTAAAACTTTGATATTTTTTCTTAAAAAATGGTCTCGACGAAACTTTTTAATTTAAATGAAAATGATAAAGCAAATGAATATATTTTTTAATTTTTTTCTAAAATGATAAAAGCCTAAACCATCTTTTTGTGTTTTATTTTAAAATGAAAATAAAATATGATATATTTTTTATTTTTAAAACAATAAAATCCAAACTCAAATTAAATGACTGATTTTTTTAATTATTTGAAAATTAGTCAGAAATATCTATTTTCTTCTTTTTCATAAGAAAATAATTTTATTTGTCTGGACGAAATCGAGTGTTGACAACTTTTTCTCTTTATTTAAATTTTACTGGATAATTTGAAAATTAAGATATTTTATATTATAAGCGTAAAAGATAAGTAAAGACAAAATCACTAATTTCGTTCGAATTGAAAAAGAATAAAAGAAAATTAAGTGTATGGATCACTCCGAAATGAAAGGTCACCATTTGAAAGACTGGAAAGGGGAAAGTGAGGTCGAGACCTTGCTTAGTAGGGCGCAACACACTAGAAGGATACATGAGGTCGAGACCTTGCGAACAGAGAGTCACATACCAAAGAGATATGAGGTAGAGACCTTGCGCAACAGATGGTCACCCACCAAAGAGATATATGAGGTCGAGACCTTGCACAACAGAGGGTCACACACCAAAGAGACATATGAGGTCGAGACCTTACGCAACAGAGGGTTACACCAAAGAGATATATGAGGTCAAGACCTTGTACAACAGAGGGTCACATACCAAAGAGATATATGAGGTCGAGGCCTTGCGCAATAGAGGGTCACACACCAAAGAGATATATGAGGTCAAGACCTTGTGCAACAGAGGGTCACACACCAAAGAGATATATGAGGTCGAGACCTTTCATAACATAGGGTCACACACCAAAGAAATATATGAGGTCGAGACCTTGCTTAGTAGAGGGTCACACACCAAAGAGATATATGAAGTCGAGACCTTGCGCAATAGAGGGTCGTGCACCAAAGAGATATATGAGGTTGAGACCTGATGTAGCAGAGGGTCACTCACCAAAGGCATATATGAGGTTGAGATCTTGTGCAACCGAGGGTCATGTGCCAAAGAAATATATGAAATACAGACGAACACCATATGAGCGCTGAAATGAATTTTAGAGAAAACAAGTTTGTGTATGTTGATGAATGCGTGAATTTCTTCCTTTTTATATTGAATATGTATGAACATATGCATTTTTGTTTGAATAAGAGTGCAGGGACGAATGATAGTTTTCTCTATTCTTTTTGAATGAGAGTGCATGAATAAATACATAAGACTTTATTTTTTGTTTTTTGTATGAAAATGTATGGACGAATGCATGAAATTTTATTTTTCAATTTTTTTCATGAAAATGCATGGACGAATACATGAGATTCTATTTTTCACTTTTTGTTTTTCACGAGAAAGCATGGATGAATGCATGTTACTATACTTTTCACTTTTTGTTTTTGTTTGAATGAGAATGCATGGATGAATGGATGAGACTCTACTATTTATCATTTTTTTGAATGAGAATGCATATACGAATGCATGAGATTTTTTTTTTCATTTTTCTAATAGGAATGGATATACGAATGCATGAGACTCTATTTTTTATTTTTTTTGAATGAGAATGCATATACAAATGCATGAGACTCTATTTTTTATTTATTTTTGAATGAGAATGCATAGATGAATGCATGAAATTCTATTTTTTCAATTTTTTTGAATGAAAATGCATATACCAATGCATGAGACTCTATTTTTTCATTTTTCTGAATTAGAATGCATATACGAATGCATCAGACTCTATTTTTCATTTTTTTTTGAATAAGAATGCATATATGAATGCAAGAAACCTTATTTTTCATTTTTTTTGAATGAGAATGCATGGAAGAATGCATGAGATTCTACTTTCATTTTTGTTATGTGAGAATGAATTAGAGTGTACAAATGCGATGAAGGTGCATGGATAAACACATTAGACTCCCTCTTTCTTCATTTTCTCATTTTTCATCATTTCTTTTTTATTTTGACTTTTTTTTATGTCAACATTTAGAATCAAATTCTCTTTTTGCAATAGTTGAATTCATTTGATATTGAATTTTTTCTTCTTGAAAATGAGGGAAGTCGCAAGTTTGAAGCTAATGTAATATTGAGGCATTGTTGACTTTTCCCTTTAAAACAATATTTTATTGCATGCGTTTGAATTCATAGATGGATGAAAAATGTGAGAGAGAAAATTGAAGAGGTTTGAAGGAAGCTGAGATTGCACGACCTCAAATATGTTATCATTCGCATGCCCCTCTGAAAGGATAAATTTTATGCAAGGTATACATGCAAAACAAGAGTGCCCCAGTTTTGGTGTATTAGGTAGGCTAAGTGAAGTGTGAATGACTTATTTGAATAGCTAGGTTTGATGAAGAATGACTGGTGCAACATCATATAGAGGAAATTGTAGCCCTAAAAGGGAAGAATATATATGAAACAAATGGAAATTACCCCAGTTTAGATGTACAAGGGTGAAGAAAGGTCTACGTGAAAGGTGATTTGGTTTTTGCAAGGTGGAAAGAAAGGATTGCCCTAGTATAGGGTTTTCTCAGTTGGCTTATTTGGTTGATAACAAAAGGTTCTCTTCTACCAAAAGCATTTCAAACATCTTTCTTCTTTTTATTTTGTTTCTTTTTTCCAGTCGAGTTGTTAGCCATGTCCTCTTATCACATGATTAAGCTTTATGAAAATCAAGCAATCATTCCTCGATCAATATGAACTTTATTAGACTTGTAATGTGGTCAGGAGCTACAGGGTTGTGAAGAAAAGGATATAAAGGCTCAAAAAATATTTGTGGGTTTATATATATTTTTTCAAAACAAGGATCACCAACCAAGTGTTGTGACAAATAGTCAAAGTTTTCCTTTATGAATATTCTATCACTTTTTTCTTTCCTTCATTTTCCTTTTCATTTTCTTTTGTTCCATCACTTTGTGATAACATTTCTTCTTGCTGATTTACATAACTCTATGATGCATTTCTTCTATTTGACTTTTTGAAGCTTTTGACATATACCTTGAACTAAGTTTCAACATAATGATAATCTTTGCTCAGGGAATTTTTAAGAAGAAATATATATATATATATATATATATATATATATATATATATATATATATATATATATGGCTCAAAGAAGGGTATAACGAATTTCTAATTTTTGTTTTTGGATGAAGAAACATAGTCATATATCATTTCGAATTGTGATTGCTTAACTTTCAAAGAAATTAACCCTAAAATAAAATTCAACGACTTCCAATACATGTCATTTCTCTTTTTCTTTCTCTTTCTATTTTTTCCGTTCTATCTTCTGCTTTGTTTTTGAAAGAAAATCAAGATACCATGGTTACATATGCATTGAAATGCTTCAGTATGATTGAATTGATATGTTATGTTATGTGTAATGATTGAGTTATAGGCTCATATGTAATCATTTTGATTGAAATGAAACCAGTGTACTGGGGGTTGAAAGGAAATCAAGGTACCATGGTCAGTGACGGCTTAAGGCTGTAGAAGGCCTAAAGCGAATAAAAAAAATGAGGCCTTTTTTAAATTAATAAAATAATTAAAATTATGATATTTTTATCTAAAATTTCTTTTTGGAGCTTTTTGTGATGCAAAATTATCTATTAAATTATCATAATTAATTTCATTTAAAAAATATTTTTCAATAGACAATAAAGCTAATTGGTTTAATCTTTATCTTTACTTATATTTATATTGTTATCTTCACTTAAATTTATATTGTTATGTTCTTCATTCAAAGAAGACTCATCTGTATTTTGTAATTCATTTCTTTTGTTTTTTTTTTATAAATTTATCCAGAGCCCCTTTTTGTGATTCAACTCTTCTTTTTTTCTTTTTGAAGTTTTGAATAATCTGATTCAAATTTTCTAGTTGTCATATTTGTATATAAAATTAAAAATTATAATATATATCATACTGAATATAACTTATAAGTATATAAAATAAGTCTATGTTAAAAAGATAAAACCTGATTGTCAAGACAATAAAAGACAATAAACTTGATCCTCAAGTCTCCTATTATGATATTATCTTTCGATCCTGTCCTTTGGTATGTCTTTAAATATAATTTGTAACTTCTAAATTCTCTTCCTTAAATCTATACAAATTATTTTAAGATTAATTAAACAATAATAAAAATAAAAAAACTGAGATAAATTGATCAATCTCATATTATTTTTACCTAATATTGATGCACTCAAAAGGAGTAAAAGTAAACACAAATTCTTCTTCAATCAATTTACTGCTCAAAGTCTCCAAGTATAGATACACACAAGTTGAAATAATATTATGAAAGGAGCAAAGAAACAGAGGAAGAAAGGAGATAAGTGAAGAAAGAATGAGAGAAGTGGAAGAGTCCGATAACAATAGGACATATAAATAGATGATATCAATTTGTTGGAGGGAAGAGATAAATTAGAAAGTTTTGATACCTAAGATTCCTTTGACTGCTCAATTTTTTTTAAATATTATTAATTTATTATAAGAAAGTTTGAGGAATATTCATTAAATAGTATTTATAATACCAATATAAATTTAAAGTCATTAAATAATATTCATAGTACCAATGTACAGTCAGTTAAAATATTTAAATTTTTAATTAAAACTTTGTTAGTATAATTTTAAAATTAAATATTTTTTATTTTATAATAACATATTAGGATTAAATTTTTTTGAAGCCTTGAGGCCTAAAGCTTATTAAATTTTTTTGAGATCTTTGAGGCCTTGAGGCCTAAAGCGGTTGCTTTACCTGCTTGGGCCTTCAGCCACCCCTGACCATGGTTACATATGCATCTATAAGCTTCAGAATGGTTGTTATGACTAAATGATGAGTCCATATGAAATCATTTTGATTGAATTGAAATCAAGGTAATGGCGATTGAAAGGAAATTAGGGTACGATGATTACAAATGAATCATTGTAAAGTTAACAGGCTTGGAATAGAGTATTAAAGATTATGATTTGATGATAGGCCTATTTGTATTTCACTTGAGAGTTGATATTTAAATTCTTAAATATATTCACTTCATTTCCTTTTACCTTTTCAAGTTGAAAACATTATTTCACTATTGTTATGTTATGAATTGCGATGTTTGTACTATGTACACGAGCATATGCAGATGCGAGTTTTGAAGCACCTTAAGGAGTATTTACCCTTAATTTTGTCTTTCTCTTTCCTTGTATACATTTGTATATATTTTTGATGTATTTGAAGACTGTATGACCTTAAGTTGATCTTTCTTTTGTCATATATATAGTTGTACATAGATTTAATGTATTTGGAGACTTTATGTAGTACTTTGAACCTTGAATGCATGTTAATATTTGGTAGTAAATAAAAGTTAATTTAGTTGAGAAATTATTTTATGATACTTTTGCTTAAGTGGAAGAATCTCGCTCAAGCAAATTATGCAGAAAACTTTACTTTGCAAATCTCACTTGAGCAAGATATAGTTTGCCTGAGTGAGATATAACTCATCTGAGTAAGCTATTTAAAAAAAATAGGTATTCTCGAGTTAATTTTCGCTCAAGCAAGGTTCATTTTCGCTGTTAAAATTTTTTGCTCAAGCTATTTATTTTTTCTTTTTTTCTTTATTTGTTTATCAATTATTTTACGGTCTCGAATTATATTTCGTTTATCCATTATATTTTCTATTAGAGTTGAATGAGAAATGCTATAAAATTTTTACACTGTTTCAACATGCAAAAGTGTAAGTTTGAGGGAGTTGATAATTATAATAATTGCTTAAATGCTATAAAAATTTCTTTTAGAGATTAATTTAACATCTCTAAGTTCTAAGAATTAGTCACAAAGGTAAAAACTAAATTAAAATCTAAATTCAAAGTAGCTAAAACCGCGGTTAGATTTAATGACAAGTTCAAAAACCTATTAAATGATAATAGAAAATAATTTAAACATTAGCAATCCTCAATTTCTAAAATAGTTTCCGAATCAATCTATACATTGTGAATTTTTTCGGTGCTAAATCAATTTCTATTTAATGAATTTATTATAGTGATTATCACACTTTTTTTAACCTCTTTATTCACACTCATGCAATGGACGACCCTTAATTTTTATGAATTATTATATTATAAATGTCAAATAACCAATCTTCATAGTTAAATAGGTTACCACTCACCTCTTCATATCTTTGTATAGAAATTAAAGCTTGAAGACTTAATAAGAGCAAAGATATTCATGGAAGTCTCACTCAATGAGAGGCATATGAAGAACACAACTCTAACTTTTGGATTCATTCAATGAAATAATAATTTCATTAAGAAAAAGTTTCAGAGGGTATGGATAGAAGGCTTCTAGAAGGAAACTAATTATTTAATTTTGTTTTTATGGTAAAATCAAATTATCATCAATTCTGTTTATTTGTTTTTATGACATTATCAGATTGTAATAATTTTATTTTGTTTTCTTTATTTAGATATACCTAGAATGGGTACAGTACTTGTATATATTCAGTTCTTTATTTTGAATGAAATACACAGAAAAACAAAGAGCATATATTCATTCTCATGTCTTTTGTTCATCTTTGTTCTTCTCTTTATTTTCATAATATGATATCAGAGCTCTAATTTGAGAGCTCTGGTTGCTACATTTATCATGACCGAAATTATTGATCCCTCACAATATTTTTCACCTTATCATGTTAGTTCTTAGCAACATATGGTTTGTTCTATTGGTACACACCAAGAGAGACAAATTTTTAGTGATAAGTCAAAAACAATGAATGATAATAAAAAGCCTTTGAAAACTCCAAACTTCTCATATCATTCTCACTCATTGAGACATCAAGTTCACTTAGTGAAATTTCACTTTATGGACATAGGACAAAAGGAAGATTTTGTTACGAGGGAAATGACTTTTGCATTACTAAGAGCTCTTGGTGTATTGTTTTGGATGTGGAGTGCATCGGAAACTTTCAACTTCAAGTTTTATATTTTAGGGTTTATTTATGTAACTTTTAGTATTTTAATATACATTTACCCCTTATTTTTGCATTATCTCTATACTTTTTGTTTAAATGTCTTGATCATCTATGCTTATTTAAGTTTTATTTTGCTAAACATTGTATTGAAAATTATAGACCTATATAAGGTTGAACAACCAAAAATTTATAATAGTCATAATAGTGGATGTGTTATGCTTTATACATTAAGTTTTAAGAGTTTATTATAAATTTAGTAAATTAGAAGTGTAAATGAAAACATTACAATGAAATTTGTATTGAGATCTTAATGACTATTGAGTTGAATTAAAATCTAACCTCAATTATTTCTTTACATATTATATGTTTATAATTTCTTTTAAAAATTTCAAAAATTTTCTTACTGCACTCATTGTATTAGGATTATAGTTAGTTCATTTATATCAATTTTCATTTCAACATTTTTAAGACTTTACTACCAAACAGAATAATTATCTAAATTATTACAAATCTACGTAGAGACAACTTAACTTTTATAAATTATACTACAATTAATATATAAGAATGTTAATAATACTATAATTTTATATTTGTTTCAAATGATGTTATTTTGCTTGTATGTATAAGTTGGTATCACTCTATGTAGTAATAGCTATCTAAAGCCCATTATTTTGAAAGATACTCCAACTTAATTCTTTTATGTGTAAGTCATCAAATGTAAATTATTATAACCAAAATCATTAGGCATTAAGATGGATATGATATAAAGATAAAAAAAAAAGATTATTTCACTTAAATGTGACACGTCACTTGACACCTAAAAATGTAGATAAATTTTGAGTTCACGACAGTTGAAAATAAAAAAGAATATTTTTATATTTAAAGTACACTATACCAATGAAATTGGGAAACTGAAATTGTGTACCTAAATATTTGTTTTTGAAGCTTTAAAATTTTCTTCAATGGTGTCAAAACTGGTGCACATTGAAACCAATATATGTTCTCAACTCATGAGTGAACCTCGAAAAACAAGAATAATTTTCTTGGATATTACTGCATACTGCATACCAAAGAGAAAAGTTTAGAGATTTTTTTACTAGCACATTTTTAATTTTTATTTTCATCAATAATATTTTTTAATTTTTGAAATAATATTTTTTTTATTTGTTTACATTGACATAACACTTTTTTGTTGACTTTATTACTTCACTAACACTTTTTTATTTTTTATTTCTTCCAAAAGATCTTTTTATTCTTTAATTTTTGAAATAATATTTTTTTCCTTTTAGTTTTTCTATGGTGAAATAACACTCTTTTATTTTTTCTATTTTTATTTTTTATACCGTCAGTATATTAATTATGATTATTATTTTTGTTATATTTTTATTTTTTTTATGATTTTGTGATTGTATTTTATTATAATAATTTACTGGTTGTATTTTTGTATTAAAATTGATATTGGAAGAAAAATATTATAATAAATTATAAAATTGTTATTTGAATTAAAATTTGTATTTTACATTTGTTAAAAATATATCTAAAAAATAATAGCAAAAATAAAATAAAATTGTTGAAGTATTTTTGTAAATAAATATTAATTAAATGGTTTAAAAATTTTAAATAAAAATTAATTTATTTGTGAATTTCTTTTTAATGTTATATTTATTACTTAAAAATTGTTAATTATTGAAATGATGAATACACATTAAACATAAAGAAGAAAATAAATGACAATCCTATATTCACTAAATAGTTTAGTTAATGGTACACGAAATATTTTGTGTGAAATAAAACATAAATTTTATCTTTATAAAAAAACTCAAATTTTATCTTTATCAAAAAGTCAATTACATCTTTATCGAAAATAAAATTTTATCTTTATAAAAAAAATCAAATGATATCTTTAATAAAATATTAAATTTTATCTCTATCAAAAACAAAATTCTATCTTGATAAAAAAATAAAAATTTATCTTTATCAAAAATCAAATTTTATCTTTATCAAAATTTTATTTAATTTTTTCCATTAATTATTTAGATATTTTTTTAACAAACTAAAAATATAAATTTTTAATTCAAATAAAAAATTTATAATTTATTATAATTTTTTCTTCCAATATCAATTTTAATATAAAAATACAATCACAAAATTATTATAATTTATTTTTATATAATTTATTATGCAAATTTAAATTTATTATAAAACATAAAATAAAATATTTTATCATTTTTTTCCTTTTATAAATAATTAGTTAAAAAACCTATAAAATATTCCATTTTATTTTCTTTGTATTCTTTTTTTTAAAAAAATAATTTAATTATTTTTATATTATTTTTTATCTTGATTTTAATAAACTAATAATCATAATTTTTAATAACTAATACAGATAAAAAAAGTGTTATTATAAAAAACAAAAGAGTGTTATTTCAAAAATTAAAAAATAAAAAATACTATTAAAGGAAATAAAAAATAAAGAGTACTACTAAAAAAATAAAAAATAAAAAGATACTAGTGAAGAAAAAAAGTCAAGTTTAGAAGCAATGACATTCATGTCCCTTTCAAGTAAAAATAATTTATTTATAAATATATTTAGTATGATAATTTATTTCCAAAAGTTTCTACATTAATTTATTTTAAAATACCTTTGAAAATAAGTTCTTTTATTTTTTATTATTTATATTTTCTGCTAATAATAATATTAACCTAAAATATTTAATTGTATAAACCAAATTATTTAATTTAATTATCACATAAAATATTTTTATATAAAAATTAATATACTCATTTGTGTGAAAAGCCCACAGATTTGATACTGAGCCAATAATAAACAAATTATAATTAATTTACTAATCAAGATAGACATTTGATTTTACAACACTCCTAATCTCGAGTACAAAATAACGACATTTTCTTAAGAATAATATATTTTCTTTTATCATTTATAACTTTAAATTAAATAAACAATATGATATTATTTTTTAACAAGAGTATGATACTACTATCTAACTATGATAAATTGACATTTTATATAATATCAATGAATAACTTTAAAAAATTCATTTCTTCTTTCATTCAATGACTTTAATCAAAGTTTTAATTTTATTACAAAATTCAAATTTATTATCAAGAGTAGGTGAATTCCTTATTGATTTACCATTAATGTTACGACAATGTAATCAAATCTAGTGTCTATTTAACTAGTGTCATAAGTTTATGGAATTAAAATATACTAAAGATTTAAATCCACTTTGATAATAATTACTTAAGTTAAAAAAAAATTGAAGGACCAAATGGGCAAATAAATTATTATTGGAACCAAAATTGCACATTTACGAAAATATTGGATCAAAAGCAATGTAATATTTTTTTATTGTACTATGTGTAATTTATTTATTAAAAATTAACTGAAAACAATAATATAAAAAGCACAACAGTGCCAAACTATTCAATATATCAAATCAATAAAAAATTCTTAATTATTTGATTAACCATTTTTGGTATAAAATTTTGAACTTTTCTTCTACGTACAATGGTTTGATATAGACGCGTGACAACAAAGACATTCAACTAATTTCGTACATGCATGTGGGGTTACCTACAGACAACTTAAACATGTCGTTAAAGTAAATCCAGAAAATAAAATTTAAAAAAATGTTAATTAGAGAATATAATTTTTAAGTTAACTAAGGATTTAGTTGGTAATAAAATGGTCATGAAATAAAAATAAATAAAAATATTAAAAACGTGATTTACATCATGATTTCTAATATCTTTTTTAAGAAATAGTTAATAGGTTGTGCAAGAACGATGAAATTTACATGGTTTAATTCTAAACTAGTTAACGGTATTTAACCTGGAAGATACATCTAGGGGGTGAAAACTGAATTGATGGAATAAATTGGATAAATTTTATTTTTAGATTATAATGAATTAGTTAAAAATCTATCAATTTATTTAGATTTATAAAAAGTAATTAAAAATTTATTTCGAATGGATATTCAATCCACCAAAAAAGTAATATTTTTAAAAAATAAAACTATATTTTAAAAAACTTCAAAAAAATTTTAGAAAAAGTATATTTTAAAAGCTTTTTAAACTAATAAATCTAAGAAAAACTTGGGTGAATTAATTTTGATTCCTTAAGTATAAATGGAGGAATTCATTGAATTTTTAAACATAATGGATAGAAGGTTACTTTATCTATAAAATTAAATTAATGAATTTGATATGGTCTAATCTTTTTTATATTTTTGTAATGGATGTTGTGAATGGATAATAGATCAATGAATTGTTTTGCCCCCCACCTAAATGTATATATAATGAGAAACTAGTATTTAATTTCATTTTCTATAAAAACTCGATAAGTTAGTGAGTACCAAAAGTATCACTAAAATTAATCTTTAACACAGTAGATTTGAAAAACCCATGGCAAGAAAAATGTGTAAAAAAAAGTTATCTACATTTATTATATTGTTTTGTAAATTTTTTATTAACAAATATAATCTTGACAGACTATAAAGTTTAATTTAAAAAAAAAATAGAAGAATTAAAATATATAAGAAGACTGACATCAAGAAATGATAAGACAGATAGTAAAATAAATATTAAAATTCCGGTTTGATAAAAGAAAAACCTTATTGAAAATGTTATTCATAATGTGTGGTGCATAATGAAAATGGAAATGACAGTTTGAATGTTTTATTCAAGGATAAGATATGAGTGTTTGAAATAACATTAGATTTAGAAGGAAAGATGAATAAAACGCTTTAAAAAACTTTTGGTACTACATTGTTAATTAGACTTTAAATGGTTGTTTAACCATTTGAAAATAGTTTCTAAATATTTTTGTAAGATGTTTATTAGAACAACTAAAATTTAATACATGAACACCATATATGCAATAATGTAAAATTTTTAGATTTTAATATATTCATTTATTGTAAATTAAATTATGTGTGGTTCTCCTTTGCAAACTATAAAAGATTTCATCAATAAACTTAATTAAATATTATACACGGTTATTTGTGGTTTATAAAAGTATATAAAGTCATTTTTCTAACTTATATGAGTATATAAAGTTATTCACTGTTCCTTTATCACTCCTAATTATAGAATACAAGTATCTTTTTTAACATTAAGCAACTTCTAACTTTTTAAGTTATTGAAAGTTTTTAAGAAGAAAACTCTTATTAGAAAAGGTATAACCTATAAATGTTTCTCATATGAGAGAATAATTTCAGATAAAAGATTTTATAAATAAACATTACTCTTTAAATCTTATGATCTAGTATGTAGAAATTTTATAGAAAATTGTTGTTTGCACAATAATAAATTAACTTAGAATCACTAAGAGTCCTTAGTTATTTTTTTATTAGAAAACTTCTATTTATAATAATCTTAAATATGATTGTTGGGATATGTTTACTATCCTTGTGTTAGTGTTTTATGATTGTCTTTGCCTAACACACTTTTCTATACTACTTAATATGTTATCTACAAGACAACTTTATCTTTTACAAATATTTTACGGTACTAATAATATTAGAGTGAGCATACAAAGTTAGAATGTTGATCCATGATATCAAAATCATCTTAAAGATGTGTGTGTCAATATTGTTAACAAATAGACTATCAATAAAATCAAATTGCATCATATGCTACTCATGTCACTATGAAAATTCTTAATTATAACTGGGTTTTATTAACAGAAGTTATAATAACCTCCAATAAGACACATAAATACTGGGGGTTTCTCCAACTTCAAGTAAGTGTCTTTTAATAAACCACATGTAAGGGTCACATTTTTATTTCTTAATTTTTACTTTTTTTAACTAGTTTTAATTTCACCTTGTTGAGTTTTAAATTCAATGTTTAACAACATGATATGGTTATGATTGATTGCTTAGGTAAATAAAATTTCATAAATGTACAATTGAATTAGAGGTAAATTGATGTGGCCTGTGTGCAGTTAAATATTGAGTTACGAAATCAACATGAATGAAATATCTAGATTTTATTTGTTATCTAAATCATGTACCTAAGAGTATCAAGCGATCAAAACTCAATGAGAATTTTTTACACGTCATCTTGTGAAATGATTTTATAAGGAACTACCATGATTATACGTGATTGCCATATGAAGTTGAAATTATAGTACCATTCTCATTCACACCTTGATTATTGTTAAATATTAGTATTAAATAAAAATATTCATTATATTTTTTAAAAATTGTTGAGTCATAAATTATTTTCTTAATTCTTCAATATTTTTTAGTGAAGTAAAGAATGTGTTTATTTAATATATTAATAATTTTATGTGAATTTTATTGATGATATTTATATCTTGAATATTTTTTTGTTAAATAAGCTAGATAATATATTTTGTTTTGCATATAATAATTGTGTATTAACATGTTAGTATAGATAATACAAGTTCGAGACACTTTCATAAACAAATTTAGAAAATTTAATTATTGATGTTTTATATAGGAAATTATACTTCTACCTTTTGAAATACATGTAAGTATATTTAATTTGGTTTTGTAATGTTACCTATTTCGATATATATATATATATAGTGTTTTTATTTTATTTTAATTATTGATAGGGAAGTTACACCAAGCGGAGACATGGAAAGACATGTAGTGATGTAGTGGTAGATAGTTTCGTCCTCACAAAACTCACTACACCCCCACTAGCCATTCATTAAAGACCACAACAAGCAATACAAAACGAAATTATTTTGTAATGGTCCACACTGCTAATATGAAAACCTTTTCTTATTTTTATCAATCACATCGTGTTAATTATTTTTTATTTGACAAATTAATAAAATATATTTTAATTCTTCAATTTATACAGCATAATAAATAAATAAAAGTTCTATAATAAATATCTGGAAGTATCTTAAAAACTAAAATCAAATTATAGTGCAACCCTCTTTTTATGAAATCTGTCATTATTTTTATCTTTTTCATTAGTCTAGGTTCCAAAATCGTGTCACATTAACATTCTTTTATCGTGCCACCTGCCAATGCCTGACTAAAAAAAGTTTAAATATTATAACAACCACAAAAAAAAAAGTACAATAACTAGCCGTTTTTCACATATTTTTAGGAAAAAAAAATAACTCTAAATTAATCACATGTATAAGTTTAGCATTATATATCATTTTTTCCTTTATTAAAGTATATTAATAATTTCTAATTTATATAACTAAAATTTATAAATATAATAAAATATATTTTTTAAATTATTATTTAAAAAGTAGATAAAATAACATAAATATTTCTTTTAAATTTAAAGTTTAAAATAAAAATATAAGTACTTTTCATATTAAAATACTTCATGAATTTGAATAATAAACTTTTTAAAAAAAATATATAAATAAATATTCTATAAATAGAAGATACATAATGTATAATACAATTCCTTACTCGATAAATTGTTATTTAAACTAATAACGATTGACTGATAAAAAATAATAATATATTTTGTTAATCAAATTAAAACTACTTAATTTTGAAGTATTTTTTCATCTCATCCCTTCAAATTGAAATCATATCATAAATAACATAATCCAACAATTTTTTTTTCACACGAAAATATAATTCAATTTTCTGCATACTCATTAGGAGCGCAAAAGTCTTGTTAATAAAAGATTTGGGAAATATGAATGCTTTTTCTTTTATAATATTTCCATTTCAAAATAATACACACTTTGTTTTCATTTCTAAGATTTGTTTTTCTTTTTTATCACAACTGACATTTCTGTTAAAATGTTAGGAACTAAATCAACAAGCTAAATAAATTTGAAGTAACCACCTGAATTTGAGATATGGTGACGATAAATCATATCAGAAATATAGATGAGAATCAATCATAAATCCACTTACATCTTACACTCTCAATTAACATCATAGATTCCTTATACTAATTAGTTAATTCAACAAACCAACAAATAAACATAGATGCAAGTGCAGGCAGAACAAGTCAAAACACTCTTCTCGCATACCCTAGTTACAAAATATATTACCGCCTCTCAACTCTTACCTCTTACATATTTACACTCCACAATTCAATTCCACAATTAAAATTTCGTGATTCCATTAAAGAAACTAAATTCTCTCACAAAGCACAGTATAAAACCTCTAGAAAGAAAATCTCATCAACAAAAAGAAGCAAATCAAGCGAATCGATCATGAGAAACTATTATGTTTTAGATTGTTTTGATGTTTTTTTATTGACTGTCTAAACATGTAGTGAAGTGGTGCCTATATAAAGCGTAAAGTTTCAAGAGGCTTTGTGAAATAAAATCATACCTTGTTTTCTTCCTCACTCTCTCTTATCTTTCTCACGTGCGTCTCTTTGTGGTTCGATCGGAACCTTCAATTTAGGGTTCCCTTGTGGTTGGTGTGGGGGTTTTAAGTTCTCCTTATGAGAATCCTATAATTCCTTTGGTTGGTGGTTACGGTGTTTTCCATGTTCTTAGGGAAAACTCTAAGGCGTATATCAGAAACACAATGCATATATGAAGAGAGATCCATGGATGTTAAAAAAAAGAGAAGCAAACGATGAAAAGATTGTATGAACCTAAAAGAAGCAAGGATCAGAAGCTCGTTGAGGAATTTGACACTCAAAAGGAGAAAAGAAGAGATTTGATGCTAAGGAATTTGAAGGGCAAAGGCTTCTTGAGAAGAGAAGAAAAGGGTTAGAAGCAAGAGACTACCCTCGAAAACTAGCAACTATAAATTTTCCAACACTATCATTCTCTAATTAACATAAAACTCATGGTATAGTTGTAAGTCACTAATTCAGGTTAGTGCATTAGACAGTATAGCCACCGTTAAAAGTCTAAAATCACTAAAAAAATATGATTTACATATAAAATATTATATATAGATATAAATCTGTATGTAAAATGGAAAATGTTACTTTGACACCACTATTAATCCTACTCCCATTTGACACTCTTACGTGTCACGTGGGCCAACCAGCGAAAAAGAGAGAATGTGTTTGCTTTTGTTGTATACGAAAGGGTAATTTCGTCAATTTTATCAATTTCGTCAATTTTATCAATTTCGTCAATTTTGTCAAAGTAGTTAGTTGTGTACATTTAAGTGGTTAGCTTCGTTGGTGTTATTAACGTAGCTAACCACTAATATGTACACAACTAACCACCTTTATAAGGTTGGAATGATTAACGGATATTGATTTAATATGGGTGTCAAAATTATGAACGTAGTTAACCACTCAGATATACACGACTAACCACTTATTTAAGGTTGGAATAACTCACAGGTAGTGATTTAATATGGGTGTCAGAGTTATGAACGTAGCTAACCACTTAGATATACACGACTAACCAGTTATTTAAGGTTGGAAAAACTCACAGGCAGTGATTTAATATGGGTGTCGGAGTTATGAATGTAGCTAAACACTTAGATGTACACGACTAACCAGTTATTTAAGGTTGAAAAAACTCATAGACAATTATTTAATATGGGTGTCGGAGTTATGAACGTAGCTAACCACTTAGATGTACACGACTAACCAATTATTTAAGGTTGGAAAAACACAAACAGTTATTTAATATGGGTGTGAGAGTTATAAACGTAGATAACCACTTAGATATACACGACTAACCAGTTATTTAAGGTTGGAAAAACTCACAGATAGTTATTTAATATGGGTGTCGGAGTTATGAACATAGCTAACCACTTAGATGTACACGACTAACCAGTTATTTAAGGTTGGAATAACTCACTTGCAGTGATTTAATATGGGTGTCAGAGTTATGAACGTAGCTAACCACTTAAATGTACACGACTAACAACAACAAATACAGAATATGAGCTCGATGAGCACATGTGTTTCAATTCCAAAGATGCAACAATATTTGCAATCAAACAGTTTCACATTCAGCAAGGGTACAAATTCATGGTTGTCGAATAAAAAACAGACAGATATGTTGTTAGATGCATTCACTATAACAACGGTTGTCAATGGCGATTGCGAGCATCTTACTCAAAAATTAGAGACCAATGGGAGATCAAACGAATTGAATCACCTCACACTTGTTTGTCAACTGTAATGTCATAAGATCACATCAACCTCGATTCACACCAAATTGCGTCCACCGTGGTGAATTCCGTAAGGACAAATCCCTCAATTCCAGTGAAAAGTTTGATTGCAGAAATCAAAAACCGGTATGGTTATAGTGTCACGTACAGAAAAGCCTAGATAGCTAAGCAAAAGGCTCTTGCCATGGAGTTCGGCTATTGGGAAGACCTATATAATTATCATCCCAGATGGTTTCAAGCTTTACAACAAAGTCTTCCAGGAACAATTGTACAGTATGTCATTAGACCGGTTGTTGTTGACGGTCTAGAAGACAACTCCTGTTACGTATTAGAGCGTGTCTTCTGGGCTTTTAAACCTTGTATTGACGGGTTTAGTTATTGCAAGCCCATTGTCCAAGTTGATGGAACCTTTTTAACTGGAAAATATCATGCAACTTTGTTAATCGCAATTAGTCAAGATGGGAATCGCAACATATTTCCATTGGCTTTTGCAATTGTTGAAGGAGAAACAAAGGAGGCCATGATATGGTTCTTCCAATTATTACGTGCATTGGTCACATCCCAACCAAATGTCTGCCTTATAACTGATAGAGGCTCAGTCATACTATCAGCATTGGTTGGGAATCACAATCAGTGTTTTGCATCCGCCACATTGCATCAAACTTCAATAAGAAGTTTAAAAACGCGAAGCTTAAACAACAACTAATTCACATGGGTCTGTATACGCCTTCACTTCCTTTTTATACATGTATTATCTAAGTTTATTAATCTTTGTAATTTAAGTATCCAATTATATGTCAGGTTATGAAATGAAACAACCTAGACTTCAAGCCAAGTTATCTGCATTACGAACAGAATTCCGTCAGGCAGCTTTGTGGATAGATCGCATACCACTGGAAAAGTAGACTCAGGCCTATGACGGCGGTAAATGATATGGCCATATGACAACTAATCTGGCTGAATGCATGAATTCTATCTTGAAGTGAACATAATATGGGTATCTCTATGCTATATGTATTACGAACCTCAGAAAGTTAGAAAACCAATTACACAAAAGTCGTACCATGTGGCGGAGACTTGTTTTACCACATTTGCAAAGAAGTCGTACGACGTGGCAGAGACTTCTTTTGCCACATTTGCAAAGAAGTCGTACTACACGGCGGAGACTTCTGTGCAATTTCCACCAAAGAAGTTACCGCCACGTGGCACTACTTCTTTGCAAATGTGGCCAAAGAAGTCATACCACGTGGTATGACTTTAAGTAAGAAGTCGGCATCCTACCGTACGACTTTTTTGCCGCAGTGAAATTCACCACAATGTGGTACGACTTCTTTATCCATCTCGCCACAATGTCATTCGACTTACCCAAATCCTTAATAAAAAATTTTTTTGCACCTTTTTCGTAATTTAGGAAAAAAATTATACTATTATGGTTAATTTGTCAGGTTACTCTCATACTGAAATTATATACGAATTTAGTAAAATATGTTAATAAAAAAAATTCATAAAAAAACTTAAATTCTCACTGTCTCGATGGTACCCTGCTTCTTCTTTGTGCTCTCGTCTTTTTCTTCTTTGTGTCTTAATGTTCCAGTGGTTTTTTCGCTTTCAGGTATTAAATCTTCTTTACAGTTTAATTAATGGTTTTTGAATTAAAATCAATTCGATATCCTGCAAATTAAGTGTTACTTTTATGAATTTTAATTAATTAGTTGGATCTCCAATTTGGGTCCAACTTCTTGACATACAAATATTTACTCAACAAAACTTTAAATTATCACTTATAATAAAATTGAAACTAACATCCCTACCTATAACAGGTAATTATAACTTGGACAAGAAAACAAATTCAGAAAAAATAAAAGAGCTTTTCGATCACCTCAAAGAGTTAAAACCTATTCATTTAACACTTTAAGAATCAAACTCAACTTTTTTCATGCAAACCATCAAAAGAAAAGGGAAGAGAAAAACTTACCTATAACCAAGCTTCAAGCTAGGATGTTATATGTTTACTCTCCGAAGGAGCTCATAAGAAAGAAGAATAATTGGGTGTGGAAACCTAAAAAAAAGAAGTAAGACATGAATGCTAAAAAAGGAAAATAAAATAATTGTTAATTATATTTTTAGAGTTAAGAAGAAACTTTTTTTTTCTATTTGCAACCTCCAAGAAATAAAACTTATCTTTTCCTTTTTCTATCCCAATCCGATTTCGTTCCGATTAATAAAAAATAAAAAATAACAAAAAAGTTTATTTTATTTAATTATTACAAAATGTATTTTTTTAATAAAAAAATAATTTGACTAATTTAGAGGGATTTGTTTTTTCTTTTCATTTGAATAATATATATAGGGTCCAACCCGTTAGGTTTTTTTAAACAATAATTAAAAAACATATAAAATAAAAATTGAAAAAAATTAAGAAAAAAATGTTCTTACTTTTTACACCCCTCTCATTCTTTATGCGACATAAAAATAGTTAATATAAATAAAAATGCTTATCTTTTCTTCCGTAACATTATCTCATTGGGTTGGCATTTTGTTTGGTTTTATGGCAATGCATATACATTAGTGATACACAGCTGTGAGACCCATTCCCAAACAAAACAACCACGCTACAACCGTCGTGGCTACCGTCATACTCTCATTCTCCGGTGGCTGCCTTCATTTCTGTCTTTTGGGCCCTTTTGGTTTTTCTAAGGGCAATTCCTCTCTCGACATTGAAGATATAAATTATTTCTTAGCAAATTTTTAATATATTAATAATATTTTTATCATTTTTATTTTAAAATTTACTTTTAAATATTTTGATTTTGATTTTGTAAGAGTTGACACTATTATTTTCATTCAACTTCTCCATCTTGAAAGTAACTGTGATACCAATTTATTATATTATTTATATTATGCACTTAATAAAATAAAAAAAGTGCAATATTGACATCAAATCATACCCAGATAAGACAACAATCGTAAAAGGTTAAAAAACAAGAAGAGATATGTAAGGACATCTGATATGTTCACACTTAAGCAAGTACAAGTGTTGTTATGGTACCTTATTACATGTCTCCCAGCAACAATGGCATGCATTCCTTATATAGGACTACAGGATTTTACAAGTTAGTTAGAAGTACTCAGATATTTATTAGTTCACCAAACAATCTGCATTTGTATCTTTACAAGCTCTAATCCAATAGAAACTCTTATGAAATACACTAAGTTATTAAACACAATCTAAGACCTGCTGAGATAGTTGGTTGAAACTTCAGTTAGTTAAATTAAAAACAAAACAATCTAATTTAAATTGGTTATATGTATTCTACATAATAAATGAATAATACTTTCTTTTATAAAAGGGGAAGTAAAAAAAAATTAAAAAAAGAAATTAAATACTGCTAAGGTACATTATTCCTGAAACATCAACTTCAACAAGTAAGGGTAACTTTCTTGGACAAACATTCAAATGATATAATAAAATTGAACCATTAACTCTAAATTTTGTTGACATATATTTATTCTTTTCTCTCAAAGTGTGATTAAACAAAACATAGATAAGCTAAGAAAAGTTAATCCTTAAAGGAAAATAAGAATGTACTTTATCATATTATCAAGAATGAATTTTAAGCCTAACTCAATCTTACAAAATCAATTTGTAAGGTGAGGTTTGCACTCACTTATAAACTATTGAAAGGCCTTGTCTCTAATCGATGTGGGATCTTCAACACACCCCCTTATATCAAGACTATTCAACTCGAGTGTGAAACTTATATGTAAGGATGGTTCGATAGCAGCCCAATAGCGGGTGACTCGATAGGCTCTGATACCATATCAAGAAGTGGAATTTAAGCGTAACTCAAAATCGGCTTGTAAAGAGAAGTTCTGATATAAACTCAAACGAATGGACGAAAATCAACCGTGGAAGACACCAAGATTCCCCACTTGCCATGAGATTGCATGCCTCTCAACCACGAAGGCAAGCGAAAACATGATGGTGGAAGCCCCTTTTTTTTTCATAATGCAACATTGTTATATTTCAATGAAAAATTGTTGAACTAAAACAAGTACAAAGAAGAAATAAAGATAGAAACAAGAATAAGAACAGGATACCACAAAAAATGGTGACCCCCTTGAAAGTATGACACCAAGCTCTGATACCACATCATTTTTTCGCTTGCCTTCGTGGTTGAGAGGCATGCAATCTCACGACGAGTGGGGGATCTTGGTGTCTTCCATAGTCGGTTTTCGTCCACCTGTTTGAGTTTATCTCGGAACCATTTACAAGCTGATTTTGTAAGGTTGAGTTAGGCTTAAATTCTACTTCTTGATATTACCACGATCGATTTTTCGTCCACCCGTTTGAGTTTATCTTGAAACCTCTCTTTACAAGCCAATTTTGTAAGGTTGAGTTAGGCTTAAATTCCACTTCTTGATATAGTATCAGAGCCTATCAGGCCGCTATCGGACCACCGTTACATATAAGTTTCACACTCGAGTTGAAAAGTCTCGACATGAGAGGGATGGAGATCCCACATCGACTAGAGATGATGCCTTTCAATAGTTTTTAAGTGGGTGCAAACCTCACCTTACAAGCCGGTTTTGTAAGATTGAGTTAGGCTTAAAGTCCACTTCTTGATATGGTATCAGAGCCTATCCTAGCACGGTTATTGGGCCACCCGCTATCGGGCCGCTATTGGACCATCCTTAAACAATATAGTCCCACGCGCGAGTTAAGGAGTCTCGGCGTAAGGAGTGTGTTGGAGATAAAACCTACTTTACAAGCTAATTTTGTAAGATTGAGTTAGGTTTAAATTTCACTTCTTGATATATACTATTTTTTATAAATAACAAAAACATATATAATTAAAGTATAGCAATACAAAGAACATGTTGCAAACAAATCTTTGCATTGCAATAATCAACAAAGTTTTGTATTCAATAACTTAAGTCATGAAGATAACATCAAATCTTTACTTGTCCAAGTTATCCGTATAACCCAAATACTTAATTTAACCTAAACAAACAAACTGAGTTAAATTTCTTTTGCAAATAGGTGAAAAAACAATTTTAAATAAATACAAAAACTCAACTCAGCTCAATCCATTTTTTTTAAATTGAATTGAATGATAAATAATATATTCAAACTCAATCCAACATAACCCTTTACCTCCCTAATAAAGTTAGTGTTAAGCTTAATAAAGGTAACATAACCAATAGGATTAGTATAAATAGTAATAAGTTATTTAGTTCAAGATAAATTCTCTTGTTTCTTGTACCCTAATCCCTCACCAATTGCTACACTACACTGATGTGCTCTCTTTATCATAACTTGCATGACATATTTAAATTTGCTTTGTAAATACAAAGATAAGTTGAATAGTAAGTATACAAGAATGATGTGAGTATGGCATGTTAACTGGAAAATAATTACAAAAATTAAAGCAAAACCAATCTTCTACTTCTCTTCAACAATGACAATGAGAATGTAGAGAATATGTTGTGTTAGTAATTCATTCTGAATACAATATTTTTTTTTAATCTTATTTCTCAATATTTGCTCACTTTTGTTGGATAGAATTCGATCAAGTAATTCAATCGACTATAGATGCTTTGGATAATATTTTCTATCTTTGATATTGTAGTGACTGATATTTTGAAAGCATATAATAAGACAATAAATAAACAATAAAATACAACCAGAACAAGCATGAGATATATATTTCATGGTACAAATAGCAGTTTGAAAGTTGAAATATTTACAAAAATTCTACAAAACAAAGATAAATATATTTTAATAACAAATCACACCTATCTTCCTGCTTTATTTCTTCTTCAACACCCTTTCCTTAATATCCTTTTTCCCTTCTCTTATTCATACCAATGAACAAAGAGAATGCTTCTCCCTTTGCACTAGGCACTATTTTAGGTGCCCAATTATTCCTTGGCAGTGTGAGAACTGCTTCTCTGCCCTGATGATGCCATCAACACACCAACAGCCACAACAAACATAAACAGCATGCTCCCTAGTAGTATATATGTTCTTCTTGATGATCTCCTGTACTCCCCAAACAGAATAACACCCCAAAAGGTGCTTACAAGTGGAAGTGCCTGTTTGATCAACACAAATTGTTCAAATAATGAAATGATTCAGTAATTTATTAAATTTGGTGGCTGGTTTTTACTTTCATTTTCAGTTGTTAAACTTCTATTTACAATAAACAAAGTGATACCTAGTTTTAAGGTCATTGATGTTCGGTTAATTTTATCATTTCCTCTACAAATTCTTAAACCAGGAAACAAAGTAAAGTGATATTTTTGTACTCCTTTTACTTGTTATACTTTTTGAAAGATTTTTATTTTACATATGAATTTTAGCATTGAAGACAACATTAATTATATCCTCACGTTTTATATAATTTTTAATTAACTTTTGTATATATTATGATATCAAAATAAGAAAAAGGAAATATAGGAAACTTCATAATTATTATACTTGGACAAAAAACTATTACTGTATTTTTTTTTTATTTCTCTATAAAACCTTAAAAGATAGATAAAAATAAATAAAGGGAGTAAAAGGTCTCATGAAATGAAAAGTAATGTGTGCCGTATCGTATCATTTGTTTTTGCTTTTCATAGTTGTAATATGTTAAATCAGTTCATGCCATGTATACTTTTTAAGAGTTTAATGCTGATGTACTGCAAGTTTAAAGATTTTATCATATACAACAATATATGATTCAATAACAATGTAAACAACTTCTACAATGTCACTGCATTTCGATTAAATTCATTTTTTTTTTTTAAAGAAGACTAACCTGGACAGCATCTGCTGCTGCATATCCTGCAGCTTGACCACCCATAAATTGGAGACCATTCCCAAACCCACAAAGCAGACCAGCCAACAAGGCCCAGATTCTGCCATCAGAGTCTGCCAAATAAGCCTTCAATGATGACTTGGGTAGGTTTAGGACAGGGCGGTAGAGGAAGGTGATGTTCAGAATTATGGCAATAACAAAACAAGAGATTGAAAAATAGAAGAAGGCAGTGTAAACTGTCAAGTGGGGAACCCCTTTTTCCAAAGTATGCCACTGATCATTTGTTGCCAAGTTGAATGCTGGTGAGAACATAGAGAAGCAAAGTCCAGCAGAGAAAGTTAGAGCCAATCCAATCAAAGTGCTCTTCCCAAAAACCTGAGGTAGAATTTAAGTGAGATATTAGGCCAAGGATTTGGTTTGAAGCTCCCATACTCCATTTTAGGTGACGTGTCCGCGTGTCCGTGTCTGACACATTGAATACTGACACGCGTTTCGTATAACACATATTGGTGAAATGTCCAATTCAAAAGACAACTTTTTAAGTCACTGACAATTCTAACATGGTTCTAACACAATTTTAAAATAAACCAATCTAATAATTTTTTAAAATTTCATAAACTTATTATAAACATATGATATAAATCCTATACATAATCAAGAATATTTAAATTATACTTTTTTTTTATTTTTTGGATTTTAGATAAATAAATTAGATTTGTTTGGATTTTACTTAGATTTGTTTTTTAAACATACTGACAAGTGCATGTGCCATACCAGGTTCCCATACCACATTAAACATATTAAAAAAGCATAGTTACATGCCTTAATTGCTCTTCTTTCCTCAAGCTCCATGAGGAAAACTGCACTTCCTGCTTCAACAATGTCTGCAGAACTACTTCCCCTCTCGAGATCTTTTGATTTAACTGCAATAATATATGTAGAAAAGGTAGAATAAGTTGACATGTTTTCAAACATAATAATTCCCTTCATATTTTTGAACCATACGAGAGCTTCTTACCTAAATCTTTTTCCTTCGAAGAGCTGCTGGCAAAGGAAAAAAAGGTTACAGATAGATTAGCAACACAAATAAATTTAGATGGCAAAAGAACACAGCATCAGAATACACATCATTGACAGAATGTGTAAGTTAGGATCTAATTGCAAGGTATAAGACTAGAAAAAACTAGGATTAAAAGAAGTATAGTGGATTAAAAGCAAGTTGACAAAATAATAACAGAGAATCAGTAAGGAGCATTATTAACAGTAAATTTAACTACTATTCATCTCTGAATATAAACTATATTATCATAAGCAAACAACACATACATGGCTGCTTCTTTATAATCACTGGAGTAATTGTTGAGCTTTGCTTTATTATCAGAAGCATTGGATGAATGAACGGCAGAACCTAGAAAAACTGCAATCAAAAAGCAACCAACTCCTGGGAAAAGGATCTCAGCTTTGTTGATTTTGTCATCCAAAAAGTAATTCAAGGTTGTGCCTGTTACAATTGGAACAAAGATAGCGCTACAGCTCAGTAATGGAAAAGTTGAAAATCATCACAGAAGTCAGAAATTATTAGTAGATAGCCCATGCACACATCATTGAGTGTATTTTTTCTTGAACATTAAACTTATTGCCATAATGTGATTTGTATAACCAACCCCATTTGTTGTTGTTATAGTTATTGAATTATCATGGAGTGGTTGTGCGATTAAATTACCTATAACAACAGTTATGCTTGCCGTGATCACTTCAGTAACTGATAGCCCAACAAAAGCAAATGCATACTGTGAGGATAGATTCCCCAGGCTAAGGACCACACCACCCCCCATTGCAAAAAGAACTGAGGGCCAATTATTCTGCATGTAATAACTTAGTGGTAAGCCAAAGAAAAAAGTAAAAACACATGCATAAATTTTAGCTGTAGATTATTATAATTAGAGATGGTAACTAGAGTTTAAATTTAAATGAAGAAATTATTGTATGATTCTGAACTAATGTTTAGGTGGGAAATCTTTAAATTTTGAAACTGACAAGAAAAAAATCATTACATTTGATTATATATTATTAGCAGAAATCGTGATACTTCATTGTCACCTAATAATTTTTCGTTTAAAAGCCTCCAAGTACTTGCTCTCTTCACTTTTGAAAAGATTTAGTGTATTTATCCAAATTAGAAAGAAGGTTTGTGGAAAACCTGGTACAAGCAGTGAAGGAAGGAGTTTGTTATTATAATTGATCAGCATTTTCCGGTTGGAATTGAAAATCACATTGGTAGTGGACTAGAACTGTTTAATATTCGAAAATTGAAAAACCAAATGCATAATTAAACTTTTGTAAAGATCAAAATTTCACATTAAAAAAACTATAGAAAAATCCATTAAATATTATCTCGTACTACTGAGAGAATAAAGTTCAGTTCTGATTAGTGATAGGTACTACTTGGCAATAGCTTGTAAAGTTCTTATTTTAAAATGAATGAAGAGGACTAAAATTATCATTTTCAAAGTATAGTTGTATAGGTCCAAGACCAAAACGCAATCTACCCTTTATTCTATGATGATAACAACAGCAAAAAAACAATGAAAGTAGCCTCCAAACCTGAGCAAGTTGAGCTAAGAAATTTGGCTCTTCAGGCTTGCCCTTGCCTATCTCACCAAATGTAAAGGCAATGAGTAAAGCAGCAAAGAAATTGGTGATTGAGTAATCAAGGTAGGTATGCTGAGGAAGACGACCACGCCTCTCTAACATGGTCAAAAGGGCAGGCCATGTTCCCAAGAAGAAAAGAGCCATGAACATGCATGCTATGGCACCACTTTTGCTTTCCACCAAATACATTTTCAATCCAGTAGTGCACAAACTGCTCTCAGATAATGAGGGAACAAAGGAGCAAATGCCAGAGAACTCCTGAAAGCAGCACGAATTAGTCACACTTCAGAAAAGTTCAAGATGGTGAGATATTATCAGCATGCCACAAGCAATAAGTTCATACCCACAAAAGGGGTTAGAAATTCAAGCAAGATGATAAAAGAGGAGGTGAATCTCTTGAAACAATAAGAAAATTACGGTAAAAAGCAAAGGCACAACTGCATATAAATGGCTTAAAAGTTACTTTTTGATAATGAAAAACTCAATTTGAATAGGAGTGTAAAAGAGAACATTAACTAAACTGTGCACACAAACACAACCATCAGGTAATAGAGCGGCAGGGGGTAAATCTAGCAGAAGGGACAAGTTCCAACAATTTGGTGAATAAGGTTTGAATCCTTAAAATGAGTGTCTTGACTACATTTATTGTTGATAGATGACAGTGTTTCAAACAATAATGTTTAAAAAGGACTGATAATCAGGGCATCCATGATAAGTCATTGAAACCTTAACAAGTCAGCTGATCCTCTCCACTGATATGAAGAAAGGGGTAACTAGCCAAAAGGCAAGTATATAAATGAGTAAAAATTCACTTTTTAACTAACCATGAAGCACCCTAATGGAAAAAGAGAAGTAAAAGATGAAGAATCTTCACAAAGTCAAGCATGGAGATACACATTGAATGGCTTAGAACTGGGAAAGCATCCAGCTACCTTGGAATCCATGGATCAGAAAGAAGGGGTAGTCAGAAAAAATAAAAGTCAAAGGATAAAAACCTCTGTGGTAGCTAATGAGCCATTAAATAATAGGTCAAACAGTGAATACCAATCTACCCACTTGCTTCTAGCCACACACAAAAAGCAATAGTGGGCCGCATGATAGAGAAATGTTTGAAACTTTGAAGCGCTAACCAGGCCAAACTTCCACGGAAAATGGTTTCAAAATCTCAAAAAACTACTGATGGCTGAGAATATTCCACCTCTTGCTGATCTGCATTTTGGAAGTACTTGAACCAAGAATTGTACGGACACTGAAAACAAGAAAGAGGTGGTGTGTGATTGTGTGAATGGTAATGGTTCTTTGTCACGTTCCATTGAAAAAAATATCTACTACAATGATGAGAATTTATACTATGGGAACACTTGATTGACACAGTGAACTGGAATCTTGGCACAGGATGATTCCACCTCTTTGGTCCTAATGGCAATTATTGCTCATTTTAATATCAATTAGTGATTCATTATTGTTTTGCATTGATTGGATGAATAAAAAATACATTATATTCTGCTTTTTCTTTGGTAAAATCCCAAAAGTAATGGGTCAGCAATGGTGGGAAAATCGAGAGATACTTTCTCCGAATGGATCTATTAGATTCCACGAATCTGAATTTTGAAAGACGTTATGTATAATCAGTGTTGATTAAGATTCTTTTCATACTTCGTACTTATCAACGTTAACTAAGTCTTTCTAATACATCTGTATGAACCAATGTTAATTAAGTTTTTCTTTTTATTGCTAATGAGAGGGCAATTTATCAACGTTGATACATGAATTAAAATTTTTAATTTTTAATTAACTAAAAAGTATCTTAAATATTATTCTTAAAGAAATATGTTTTAATAAATAACATTGTGATCAATATAAAATAATACATCTTCCTTCTGTCCTAACATATGAAGCTCTCTTATTTAATTATATTTTTTTATAAAATTGGTTAATTTTATTTTTTTACATTAAATTTTTAGATATTGTGTATTGTTGTTTTAAAATTATTCTTAATACTTTTAAATAAACCATCTCCCATTTTGTCAAGTAAATAATTAACGTTTGGAGAAAAATAATAAATATATAAGTATTCATCTTTTATTCAGTTATAATAAGAAAGAGAAAAAATATTTAATAATAATTCTTAATTTTTAATATTTAAAAAATATATATATAATTAATGCAATGCACAACTAGAAAAGAGACAAATTCATAAATATGTAACACCTCATAATATATATATATATATATATATATATATATATATATATATATATATATATATATATATATATAAGAAAAAAAATATTCCATAGTTGTTAATATTTACTATTTAAAAAATATATAATTGATGCAATGCACAAATAGAAAAGAAACAAATTTATAAGTATAAAATAGGTAAAATGTAACACCTCATAATATATATATATATATATATATATCAAAAATTGCATTATTTTTATTCTTTTATATATATATATATATATATATATATATATATATATATATATATATATATATAAAAAAATTTAATATTTATATTTTTTTATATATATATATATATATATATATATATATATATATATATATATATATATATTTATAATATACTTAACGAAGGTTTAGACAACTAAGCTTTTATAAAAAAATACACTTTGAATTATTCATTAGTACTTATACGAAAGAACTTACTAAGTTGGTGCAACACCACTTCTTACACTTTAAGCATCGTTAGTTCATTCATTAAGTAAAATTAGAATAAGAACATAACATAAAAGATACAATAAAAGTAAGTTATCAAGAATTCATGATAATTTAGAGATATATTGAAATGATTCAAAATCAATTTGTGTCAATTTAAATTCATTTTAAAACATTATTAGTATTGTTATTGCAAGAGACTAGTTAGCTCTAACAACAATGTCTTCGATCGTCTCTTTTCAACTCTGATCTTCAAGTACTGTTCGGTCGCTATGTTAGTCCAAAAAATTTTTTGTTTGTTCCTTGAGTTCTCTAATAATCACAATTCCGAGAAAGAGTCTTGCATGTACTCTGACGCTCAAGTCAGTAAAGGTTTGAGTAATGCAAGGTGAGTAGGATAAGAATATCAGTACCTTGTTTCTTGAGGTTACCTTCCCTTTTATAGGGAGATAGGCCTTCAAGTGAATGGACTGGAGGCTCAACTTACCAAGATATCATGTAAACTACTGTATAGAGTGTTCGTGTTGATGATTGCCATGTGGTTACCTTGTTAATGCCACGTGTCTAATGGTTGTTGGTAAGTAAGGTACATTGATCATATGAAGATGTTCTGGCAAGTACTCGATCAGTCATCACATATGAAGATTTTCCTTATTATCAGTATCTATTCGGTCGGCCATTACATGTGGATTGTGCAATTATGCATTGGTTGGAATGATCGGCCTACCCTGTAGTACAAGTATAAAAACCTTAGTTCCAATGAATATAGAATATCAAACCTAAGTCTTCCGTGAGACTTGTATCAAGCATGTTCCATTAAAGACTAGTATCAGACTCATTCTAAACATTTTTTATTTGTATTCAAACCTCAACTCATAACTTAAGGTAAATTCATTAGTAACTAACAACAAAGCATATGTAACAATGGTGCAAGAACTCTTTTACACCTTCTCACAAAGTAATATTGTGTGTATGATAAAAAAAAAGGATTGTATATAGGTTAAATTATATATATATATATATATATATATATATATATATATATATATATATATAATTGTAGGTTAAATTATATATATATATAATTGTAGGTTAAATTATATAGTTTGGAAAAAGCATAAAACATAAAATATTGTAGTTTATTTTATTTTAAATATATAAAAAAGACAAAATATATATAATAAATAATATATGTAATTTGAAATTAAATTTTTAGAAAATATAAATAATAAAATAAAATTAAAAAAATCTTTCTTCTCTCAACTCTGCACACCCACTTTTTTTCTCAATTCCTCTTATCCACTTTCTTCTCTTAACTCCCCAAGCTTACATACAATTTCACTCTAGCATAACTCTTTGGAGTTTTTATGGTTTTCTTCTTAGCCAAAGAAAAAAGAGGAATAGATTGTGAAAATGAGAGAGAAAAGCTAGAAGAGGATCATGAAGAAGAGGGTGAAATTGTTGGTGAGGAAAAGCAAAAAACGGGAGAGCAAGAAAGGTTGTGCAAGCAACAACAAAAACAACAGTGAAAAAGAGAAAAAAAAAGGAGTAGATACTGGTTTTACTTCCCAGTCTCTGTTAGGGTTTCACAAGAAACCTATAAAGAGGTTTTTTCCTTTTGTAAAAAGACAAATTGAAGCATAATAAAGTTTTTCAATTTGATTTTTTACTTGTTACTCCTTCTCTTTCCTTCTATCTTCATGAGAGTGTGTTGCCTTCATTTCTGCCCTTCTTCTCTCCTTTGAAGCCTCTGCTTTCTACTCTGAAGTTTGCCCCTCTTTTGTATATCAAAACCCTAAGTGAATGGACAAGTGTTATTTTCAAAATGATATCGGAGCAAGTTAAGACCTATTCTGCTTCCGCTGCACGTATTCTTGTTCTTTCTTTTTTAATTTGTTCTTGTTTTCTTTTAATTTCTTAGTTAATATTTAAGTTTCAATGGAGACTAATTTACTAAATGATTCCTTCAAGGTTAAAGACATTGTACAACTTAAGTACTTCCCAGAATCGGAGGCTGCTAGAAAAGAAATTCGTCTATGTCAAAGAAAATATATCATTGACATCTTGAATGAAATAAGGATGCTTGCAAGTAAGTCTTGTACTACACCTCTTATGGCTAACAATAAAATTGTCTTTGAAGCAAGTTACAAAACCCAGATTCTTAAAAAGACTTACTGGCAAACTCTTACATCTCACCAACACACAACTACATATAAGTTTCATTGTTCATCTTCTTAGTCAATTTATACAAGAACCTGTAGTTTATCATCAAAAAGCCGCTCAACATGTTTTATAATACATTACAGAAGGATAATTCTTTGCAGCTGACTATAAAGTGTAGAGATTGGACATCTTGTCCTAACACAAGAAAATCTACAACAAGGTATTGCATTTTTATGGGGTTTTCTTTGATTTCAAAAAAATATAGTTTCTAAGTCTTCTTATGAGGTTGAATATAAAGCCTTTGCCACCACGACCTATAAACTACAATGGATCAGCTACATTTTCCGTGACCTTCAAGTTCGAACCACTGCTCTAACCTTTCTTTATTGTGACAACCAATCTACTCACCATATCACTCATAACCCTACTTTCCATGAACACACAAAACACATCAACATTGATTGCCATGTGGTGCGAGAAAAATTTCAAGCTAATCTTTTCCATTTGCTACCCATACAATCCTCAGATCAGCTAGCGAATGTTTTCACAAAAAACACTAAATCAACAAAATTTTTGACTGATTGTATATAATCTTGGAATGATGAATATACACTATCCAACTTGAGGGGAGGATGTTGAGATACTGGTTTTACCCAATATCTGTTATGGTTTCACAAGAAACCTTTAAATATGTTTTTTCCTTTTGTAAAAAGACAAATTGAAGAATAATAAAGTGTTTTAGTTTGAGTTTTACCTATTTGTCCTTTTCTTCCATTCGATCTTCTTTCTTCTTCGTTCATGAGAGAGTTTTTCCTTCATCTCTATCCTTCTTCTTTTATTTGAATTTGTATATGAAAACTCTTAATGAATGACAAGTGTTATTTTTAAAAAAGAAAAAAGAGAAAGAGAAGATGAGTTTTTGCTAGGTACAATGTATTTGTGAGTTGTTATAGATGGTGTGTCTTCTTTCTTGATTTTTTTATAAAGTGTAATGAACATGTTCTCTCCCTATCCTTGTGTATGGCCTTTGTTGTTTTACTTCTTTGCTTTTTCGTTGAGTTTTTGTTTGTATCATAAATTTTGTGAGTCTATTTTAAATCATGTAAGGTGATTTAACCATAACCAATGTTGCTTTGTCCTCCACCTCCTCCCTTTCCATATTCTTCTTCTTTCTTTACCAAGCACCAAGTCATTCCTTACAGAACTTACAACCCTACGGGAAACATCTTCCTCTACACGGCCTTACAGAACTTACAACCCTACGGGAAACATCTCGCTCTACACGGCCGAGCTCATCTCCTTCTCCTCCTACCACCTTAAACCTGTTGGCTTAATGTACGGGTGCAATAGAAGGAGGATGGCATGGTAGTGCTCATAAAGGTAATGCAGATACCATTGAGGTTTCAACAATCGTTGAAATTGCGAGGAACAACTGTGAATAATTCTTGTTGTTCATGGTGATACCCTTTAGCAAAGATCTCAATAACAAATGGACCAAACACACGACCAAAACTTGGTTTCAAGCTATAGCATGTGGTTTCTTGTTATTGGCATTCCTTTTGATGTTGGCTTCACCAAAGCCTTAGTTAACATAAATAAGAGACACATCAATGTTGTTTTTCCATTTCTTTTTTATCGAGAGTTTCGATATTTTAACAACCTTACGTGACAACACAATCATTTGACAACTTGATGTTAATGTGAAAAAAATATTAGTGTTTTAATATTGTGATGTAATTGTTGAAATTGAAATAGGTAATTTGGTTGAATGCCTCTCTCGTTCTCTTTTCCTTCCCATAGATTCTATTTTTGTTGTTTTCTTGCTCCGTCTTGGGTCGTTCTTCTCAGGTTTTTGGTTGTGTTTTGTGACCTGTTGACTACGGTGGATCGGTGGTCTCGTTGATGGTATGCATTCCTTCCGTGTTGTGTTAGTGTTCAATGACCTCATGGAAAGCTAGTGGTTTGTTAAGGTGCTGTAGGCGTAGGGGCGACGTTTTGTGTTAGTGGTGACTGTTTGGGTTTGAGAAATGATGATGGGATTCTGATGTGAAGTGTTGCTTGACACATTCGTTGAAAACGTGGAAGTCGTGATTGAAAAGTACCATTATTATATATTTAGGTTAAAGATTTTATTTTTAAAATCTAAATCACAACCTACATAAACAAACAAAAAAAAACTAATTTTTGATATGGGTCACCATTTCCAAATTTTTTCCATCTCTTCTCATCCCTTTTCATTTTACCCTAATCTCTCCCTTAGCGCTTTCGTACTCCCATTCTCTCAATTCTTTCAATCATTCAAATTTTTTAAACATTTATCGTTTTACTCTTTACTACATAAGCATATATTCTCATGCTACCTTCATTCTTTACTATGACATTATGTTTTGACTTCAAGTCCGTTGAGATGACATCGTTAGGGTCACTCACCGCATTCGAGGTATTGTCCGCTTTGGAGCTCGATTGTTCCGTCACGGTATTGTCCTTAAAAGGCATTTCGGAGGGTTAAGGGAGGAAGGTGTATTTAAACTGACCTTGGCCTCGACTCCTAAGCGATGTGGGACTATATTGGATGTACCGGAACAAGCCCCCCGGGTTGAGGGCTAAGGGAAGAAGTCCCCACAGACGACGCCAATGTTCCTACCTCAAGTCCGTTGAGATGACATCGCTAGGGTCAATCATCGCCTCTGAGGTATTTTCGGCTTTGGAGCTCGGTTGCTCCGTCATGATTTTGTCCTTAAAAGGCGTCTCGGAGGGTTAAGGGATGAAGGTGTATTTAAACTAACCTTAGCCTCGACTCCTAAGCGATGTGAGACTATATTGGGTGTACCGAAACAAGCCCCCCGGGTCGAGGGCTAAGGGAAGAGGTTTCCACAAACGGCGCCAGTGTTCCGACCTCAAATCCGTTGAGATGGAATCGCTAGGGTCACTCATTGCATCCGAGATATTGTCCGCTTTGGAGCTCGATTGTTTTGTCAAAATTTTGTCTTTAAAAGGCGCCTCAGAGAGTTAAGGGAGGAAGGTGTATTTAGACTCACCTTGGCCTTGACTCCTAAGTGACGTAGGACTATATTAAGTATACCGGAACACATTAGATGGTGTAAGTTGCGAACTTTTGAAAAACAGTTGGAAAGTAGGCCAAAGCTAGGTTCGCGTTTTTTTTTTTTCGGAGATGGTTATGTAAATATGAGTTCAGATATAGATGAACAAGCATATGAATATGCAAGCATTGTTGCGTAAAGTTGAGAAAGTGGTGGTGATGTTTTGTCTAGTGTGAAGTTGTGTTGTGGTTAATGCATGTTGTCACTTTAATGTCCTTTATAACATCACGTGTGTATAGTAATCACTTATCCTGAATTTAACTTGGCATGGATTACATAATATAAATCTATTGCGTATGCATATTAAAGTGCCATGGGACATTATTTGATTGTTTATGTATGCATATTAAAGTATATGCTATGGCCTAATATCTAATTCTTTTATCTTTAAAAAGTGAGTTATTGTTATACATACTTTTATAGGGATAGGTCGTCCAAGTTAAATTTTCTGCATTAGCTTTTTTATATAAGTGTGTAGCGCTTACATTAGCTTCATATATGAAAATTTGATTTAATAAAAGTATGGTGTCTCTTAAAATTTAATTAAGAGTTTTGTATTTTAAACTTTTGTATTGATCTTTTAAATATAATAATGTTATTTTTTATATAATAAAATATTTTGTATTTTCTGAAACAAGTTTTAGATATTTATATAACTATAAATATTATTTTATATTTTATATTTAATAATTTAATTTATGTAAGAGTTTAAGTATAGATAAATAGTTTATACTATTTTGTTTATATTTTATTTATGGTATGATTTGTAAGAATATTAAGTACTATCTTCTACTTTGACGAACATGAATTATGAAAACATACAAAAATTTAAAAATATTAAAATCGTAAAAATTAAAAATATATCTCTCAAATTAAATTTTTTTAAAGTATTACATAAACCTTGATTAAATATGTAGAAGTAAAGTTAATCTGGTTGAGTTACAAAAACATTATGTATAAACTTTCTTTATATAAGAACTATGTAACTTTAACTTTTCATTATAAATAGAGATATATAAGAATAAGGTCAATCTTTGTCAGGTTTAAATAAAATGGTTTAAAAATATTTTATTGTCGGGTTTAGATAAAATATTTTAAAAAAATAATTTTTTTATTATTTACATTTAATTTTGTTTCATTTATGGGGAAAATAAACATTTTTAAATACCATATCTCATTTTGTACTTTTTAATTAAAATAATCGTCTTAGGACTGACGTTATAGGGTGCTAACACCTTTCCGACATTGTAATCGATTCTTGAACTCAAAATTTGGTTTAAAGATCTTTATTTTTAAAAGGTTTTTCTATAGTTTTTCTTAATAAACTATAATAGCTTATTTTTTCTACAAATATTTTTTGTCATTTATCGTAATTTCAACTTAAAATAATTAGAAAATATATCAAATAGATGTCAAGTGTGCTTTTCTAAATAACACTTTGGAATAAGAAGTATACGTTGAATAGTCTACAAGTTATGTGATTGAGGATAAGGAAGATAAAACAAACATATTAAAGAAACATGATATAGATCGAAACACACACTAAATATTTCGTATAAAAAGATTGATTCATACTAAAATAACTTTCACAAATATTCACTTCAACATACTTTCTATATTAAGTTTATTAAACTTAATTATAATCTTATTATGTGTCTTTATGTTGATGATTTAATCTTTACTTACCAAAACGATCTCAAAATATTTACAAAGTTTAACAAAGTTATTAAAAGTCATTAATATATAATATTTTAAATCAAAAAATTCATAAAAAGCATAAAATATTATGAGCAAGTAAATAACATTTTCAAATTGCCTCAACAAATTCTTTTATAAAAGATTCTAAGAAAATTAAATAATAAAGAATCGAAACACGGTCAAAAAGGTAATTATTAAATATATTTATCAAAAATGTCTTGTTGAAGGGAAAAAATCTATTATTATTAATTAAATAAAAAGTAACTACTATTTTTTTTATGAATATAAAGAAGAAAGAAAGGTTTATGACTTATTTTAATTATATTTATAAAACAAAGTTTTATTCTTTATACAAAAAATTAATAAATAAATTATTATGAATGTATATGAGTCTAAATTTTTAGTTTAATTATAAAAATATTTTTCAAAAATAAATATTCAAATTAGTAATTTATAATTATTTAATAAAATTTAAATTATTTCATAATATTTAGTTTTAATTAAAAGTGAAATTAAAATTAAGAAAAACAGTTATATGAATGATAATAATAATAATAATAATTTCATCACAAGTAAAAAACTAAAATTACTTGTCTAAATATTATGGACAAATTTCATCAAAAAAACCTCGTTTAATTCTTTAAACTTGGAAATAACTTATAACACTGTGTCAAAAAGTCTCTAAGAATTTGTGCTTTTCTGAGTAGTTATAAGACGTGTTCAGTTAAAAAAACATAAAGATTTTAATTCAATATAACATAATAGTTATTACCTTTCAATAAGAAATCTAAAATTTAAAAATATGTAGAAGTATAAATTTTAAGCACCACCCATCAATTATTCTACCAGCTTTACATAAATAATCCTAGCCATACATTGTTTATGCATTGTATCTAATGGTCAGAAATTCAAGTTGACTGGTGCACCACGTTTCAGCCGGTGTTCCATAAAACTTCCAACAAAATTTGACTTCTTCCTTGAAAAAGATATTTCATAACCGACAAGAAAGGTCGCAATCACTACAATTACGTATGGAGCACATGTTTGTGTTAACTTTTTTTTCTTTTTATATTCTATACCTTTCCTTATTACATGGCGATCTTTATCATGAGAGTGATTGAATTTTTAACATTTTATGATTATTAATATATTGTAATATTTATATACCTTATTTTTTTTTCTGAAAAGTTCCAAACTCATTTAAAATGGATTAGTAATTGAATTTTGTCAAAATCATGAGATTTTTTTCAAAATAATGAATTACCTTATTTCAAAGCCGGGATAATATTACCCTGGGAAACGTTTTTCTTTTAAAGACAGAGTTAATTTACGCACTTGATTTTCTTAAGTTTTGAGGAAAATTTGTTATCACATCACATATTAGCTTCTTTAGATTTTAATTTTATTGATCATTTTATCTTTCAAGTGTAGCATTAGAACAACAACATCGAGTTATAATTCGCCCAATAAAAAAAAAGAAGCAAGAAATATAAAAAAATGAATCACGATAATTTATTTTTTTTTTTCTGAAGAGAATTGTGCTGTGGCAAAGTATGTGATGATAAGGAGGTGCTATGCAAGGATAAGGCATTGGAAACTATCTACGATTAGATAAGGACTTGGAATCCTATTCAATATATATTTAAAGTATAATATCTTGAATATAATATTAATCATAATAGATAAGGAGATAAGTATTTATATTTTTAATTCTAAAATTAAGAGTTTTAAAAGTTTTCATAAAAGCATCTTCAATATAATAAGTTTATTTGAATCATATTCGCTTTGGTGTATACCTTTTCTAACTTAAATATTGAAGCATTATTTGTAAGTGGTTATTCGCTCCGTTCTTCTTTGATATACAACTCTTTTTATTATTATCGTTATTTAAAATTTGACTTATAAAACTTAATCATATATTAACATTTAATCATATTTTATTTTTAATACAAGGGTACTTCGGTCAATTTGTGAATATATCGATTTGTAATTTTTTTACAGTATCACATCATCAAACCAATTATTAGTTTTTTACTCATTTCTCTTCATTTTCGCGTTTCTTACCCTTAATTTAAATAAAGCTACTTTCCACTTACACAACTTTTTACTATCTAATTCAAAAAAAAAAAAAAAGCATAAAAGTTCTCAATAAATCCGTTAGATACATTCAATTTTCAATAAAAATAAGCAGTAAGGATGAAATCAATATTTCACAGCCAACCATGGAAAAATATATTACCGGTGAAAGCATTTGGGAGAAGGGTTAATTTCAAAATTATGGAAGCAAAGCTGCAAAGAAATTGGGCAAAAAATGGATCATTATCTTATTGTGCAAAGATGATAACCTTTCTTTCTAATTGAAATAAAGAATCCAAAAAAGTTATGAGGATCTATATAACTGATCACCCATTAAGTTATATAATTATATTTTTCTTAAAAGGGTAGCTATGTTGGGACTTTTGAAAATTTATTCTGTCAATCAATGCAATCTCGAGCAAAGTTTTGTAGGATTTGTTAGGGACTGATTCCGATAAACCATTAATTAATCATATTGTGGCTAAAAATGATATCAATTATTTTTGCACGTGTATGTTCTGTATAAATACAATATATCTTGCTTTATGCAAAGGGGCTTTTTCTATATATATCTCTTTTTCATTAATAATAATTTCAGATCATTCATTTTTCTGCTCTTGCTTTCTTCTTCTTTATTTCTTTTTATATTTCTTCTATAATTGTCACATGTATCTAAAGTTTTAATAGATTTTAGTTTTTACATCTTTCGTTGCCCAATTTATTTTTTTTCTCTACTATTTATTTTCTTTTCTCATAGTCTTAACACACCCATCATCTTAAAACTTGGCAATGATAATTCTTTTAATTTAGAAGTAGTAAATTCTTGCTACATTGCATGGATTGAAGCTATTTTTCTTTTTTGCATGGATTGAAGCTAATTTTTGTTTTTTATGGTTCTGTAGTGTTTAAAAAATGAAAAAAAATCTACGAACATGTCCAGTCCAACAATATAAAATTATGATTTATTGATTATAAATAACAAAATTGGTTAATAGTCGTCTCGACTTATTGCATCTTTGTCAATTCTAATTCTTACAAAAATGGTTAGCCTTGACTCTACCTTTTAGACTAAGACGAAGTTGTAAACTTACTATGTGTCACATATTAGGGTTTATGTGAAAAAACTAACTTCGCATCTCCAAGCGTGATCAAACAATTAATGTTTTTTTTTCTTGATATCAAGAAAATCGTTAACACTCTCGTCGTTATTGAATCACCAATAATTGTTGACAACCACATTGAAGCTATTCTTGATGACTTGTCTAACGAATACAACTCCTTCATCACCTATGTCACCTTGAGACTTGACCCATATACAATGAAGGAGATTAAGGCTCTTCTATCAGAGGAAAGGAATGTTTTGAAGAGAACATATTATCTGCAGATAATCTTGTTCAAGCTAAGATTGTCACTAGACCTCCTTCCACCTTCTCGCACCGTCCTCGTTCATCTTTTCTTTAGTCTAAACCAGGACATGGTCAACCATGGAACTCTTTCTCTTCTAAAAATACTCGTTTTAGTCCTTCTTGTCCACCTTTAAAAGTGTCTTCAAAACAACAATTCTTGAAACACTTTGAAGGTTTAATATTAGATTTGTGGCAAGAATGGTCACATAACGACCAATTGTTGGCACATGTATGATCAACCTTTTTCATCATCTATTAATGTTAACTTATAACATCTTGTTTTTTTAGTTCTTGATGATGATGAGCCTTCAATTCTTGGAACACTCTTGACATTGTATGATCCTTTGTGGTACTCCAGCAGCGGAACTTTGCATCATTTCACTCTTGATATTACTAATCTTTCTACCAAATCAACATACATTGTAACAATTGGTAATGGCTCAACTTTGCATATTCAAAATGTTGGTTCTACTAATTGTACTATTCCTTCTTCTTTTGTCAAATTAATTTTTATTAATCTTTTACATGTTCATGATATCACAAAGAACTTACTTTCATAGTTTGCTAGAGATAATCAAGTCTTTTTGAGTTTCATCATGACTATTGTTGTGTTAAACACCAAGTAACAAAGAAGATCTTACTTAAAGGAAAACTTAAAGACGGGTTATATGTTCTTCCAAATCTTCTTCATGACTATACCATTTCTGTTAATGATACAAATCTTACTTTCAGTTTTCCACTTACAATATATGGCACAATCATTTTGGTCATGTTAATCCAAGAGTCATTCATCATTTACTCAAACAAACAAACTTTTTTGAAACTTGTGTTGTGGAAAAATATCATTAATTACCATTTCAAGATTCTATTACTATATATTCTTAACCTTTACAACTTATGTTTATTGATGTTCGGAGACCTTCTTCCTCCTATCTTCTAATGGTGCACGTTACTATATTTCCTTTCTTGTGGCATATCTAAATACATCTAGTTTTATCTTTTGCATAAAAAAATCACAAGTTCAAACAATTTATAAATCCTTCAAAATATATTCTGAAAAACAAATATGTCTTCAAATTCAAAGCATTGAAACTAATAATGCTAAAGAATTTTTTTGTTTAAAATCATTTTTAGCTAATCATGGAATTAAACATCATCTTATATGTTAACATACAAATAAGCAAAACAAATCTATCAAGAGAAAACATAAACACATTGTTGAAATGAAATTAGTTCTTCTTGCTAGAGTATCTTTATCTTTAAATTTCTAAGGGAAAACACTTAGTAGTGCTACTACTAACGTATTACCTTCTATTAATATACACTACAACAATCCTAATCAGTAATCATCTTCTTTTTAACTATGGATGTTTCAATCATAAGAAGGATACTTATAATGTATTAATGAGCGGAAACCAATGAATAATTCTATAGTGATAAAAATAAGGATGGTGGTGACATGATTTTCCCATGTTGGTAAAGAAGAAGAATGAGGTCACACCTACAATTGAAAATGAACCTAAAATAGATTCATAGCTTTAGGATGCTAATATAGGAGGAAGGTTAAGTCAAAGGCAATTATTTTTGTACCATCTAGATATATGATATTGTCTTTAACTTATTTTGATACCCTCTCTTACTAGAACCATGGATATGTATGCATATGTGATAAGTATCAAACTCACCAAGTTATTGTTTACTTTATAATATTCATTTTGGTCCCTAAATTTTTATTATTTATTTTTTAAAATTAAAATCTATAAACCATAATATCCACCATATGCATTGCCTAAAGAAAAATCCTAAATGCATATATTCCCATAGTATTTGTCGTGTCACATTTTTAGATAAGGAGTAGAGGGTGAGGGATCAGAGTAAGGTATGAGGGATAAACATTGATTTATCACCCTTCATGCAACTAACGTGTTGGTCCCTAATGCGAGAAATATTATGCAAGGTAAGACCATTATCCTTGAGGCCATCCATAAGTTATTGTACTATAATCTTGATTTGCTTAGCCTGTCTACCTCTAATATACCATTTATCAATTCCAATTTTATCATTTTGGACATCAACAACCCATTTTGGATATCAACAAGCCTAAATTGACTAACCATATTCATATCCTTTTCTTCTTTGTCTCCCTCCCCACATGCTCTAATTGCATTCTTCGATTGAAGGAATTTGCATGTTTACACCTCGTGCATACCTCCCTAGTTTGACACCATATGCCTTTTGCAGGGGTTGTTGGATCTAAGTCTTACCATTATGCCAAAATTTATAATTGATAGTCAAGACACAACTTTTTCTATTGCAACAGCTCAAGTGACATGACTTGGCCCACTTGACCTTTGTCACGGGACAATTGATGTCACCTACAAAATCCTTGTCCCACTAGGAATCAAACATTTTGATTGTGACTCAACCCATTTGGCTTTTTTCATAGGATAATTGTGCAACCTACAACAATTTCCCTCTGAACAATTATTCCATTAGAAATCAGACTTGTTACCTTGTCTATGATACCAATTGTTAGATCAAACACTTACCACTAGGCTAAAAGTTATAGTTAATAGTCAACTATTTTTACTTAAGAGCGTAACACGATTATGACTTGGTCCACCTGGCCTCTATCATGGAACAATTGATATCAATTGCAACAGGCGTGTATCAAAAGATATGTGTCTTCTTGCGCTTGACATCATCCACTAAGAGAGAATGTGTAGTAGGTTGTGACATTACGAAAGAAGAATAGTGTCGCACACTCACTAATTTTAACATTCTACAATTTAAGATATGTTGACCCAATGGGGTTTTCTATATGAATTTTAGACGAGGATTAACACAAACGTGTGTAGATTCATGTTTCTTTCTCTTAAACAAATATGATGTTATAAACACTGATCATGGATGAAGTTAAAATTTATGTTTTAAGAGCATAATTGATAATGAGCCTATAAAAATTCTAATTTTTTTAATTTTAAAATAAATAATAACAATTTATAAACAAAATTGTAATATTATAAAATATAGTAATGACTTCCTAAGTAAGATAGTTATAACATGTGTAATATATATATATATATATATATATATATATATATATATATATATAATAAGAAAGGATACCAAAACAAGTTATTTAGATAGAACATAAAAGGAGTTTGGGTCATATATGTTAGCCTATGAAAAAAAAATTAACGAGAAAAAAAATTATTTCAATGTGAGTAAAAAGAGCTTATTAGACATGTTCGTACAAGTTATTGTGTAAGGACTTATAGGAGGAAGAAGAAATTTTGAAGTTAACTATAAGTTAGAATTAGTTTGTGGATAAGTTAATTTGAAAAAATTCTTTTAAATAATTTTTCTAAACTCTTATTTTTTTTTTAATTTGTGCTTAAGCTAATTTTAGTTTATACAAATTTTTATTCAGTTTTTTTATACTTTTCGTCTCTCTTAGAAATCTCTATATGAAAACTCGTTTATACACATTCATAAGTACTTTGGTAGACAGAATATAAATTAAAGAGAAAGAAAAAATTGAAAAAAAGTAAAAAAAGAAAGAAAAAAAAAGGAGAAAGAGATAAGTGATAAATAAAGTGGAAATAAAAAGTTTTTTGGTTAAAGAGAAAATGGACGAGAAATAACTGGAAATAGATTTTTTTAGTGGAAAAGAAATAAAAAAAATAGAAATTATTTGGTGAAGAAATGTAATTTTTTAAGACTATTTGATTTAAAAAACTAATTTTTTAATTATTAATGTTAAATTTATTACTACCTATTTTTTATTATTATGAATTATCGTTTATATTTATATTTGCTATTAGTTTTATTTATACGAATGTTAGTATCAATTAACGTAAAATGAAAGTGTGAAAAGAAGGATTATGAGGGAGAAATATGGAATTATAAAACAAGACAAGATGAAAGAAAATGTATAATTGATCATCTTATTTACATAATCTATTACTATGGAAAATACAAACGAGACTGAGCCTATATGACTACATTTTTTTATATAATAAAAAAAATAAATATAGTTAACAAATTTTGATCTAATTATTATTACAATGAAAAAAAAATTACTAAAAGATAAAGAGTAAGACTTAATTAGCAAACACTTGTAAAAATAATCTACTTCTTAACTTTTATAATTATAAAATAAAATGTTTTTTAACTTATCTCATCATGGATAATTTCTTATAGATCAACTAAAAAGTTTGTTAATAAAAATAAAAAATATTAAAAATAAAGAGGTAAAACACCTATATAGAAAAATGAATTCTTATTATGAACTACTAGTCGTTGAGACTAACTCCATGTCTCTAATTTTTTAAGAAAATAAAATTAATGTAATTATAATTACTTATATGATCTACAATCTGAATAGTTTGTTTTATTTTCTTAATTTTGAAATATAATTAAAGATAAAATAAGAATATCATAAATAGAGGATTTTTCTTTATTAATTATGAAAAGTAAATGTAATTGTTTTAGTATTTGAATAATTATTTTCAGGATTTGAATAATTTATTTTTATTATTTTTTAATTCAAAAATATGATTAAAAATAAATTAGGAATATGAAAATAGAAAAATTTTCTTAGATTATAAATGAAGCTAAACACTTAACGTTCTTCTTTTATAATGAAACTCATATCTTTGAGATTACGGATACATCATGTTTTTACACTTTTCTATTCATTTCTTTCTATAATTTACTCATTTACAAAGACTTAGACTTTTATTCTCATCTTCACTTTGTTTATCATTTCTATATACTTAATACCATCTAATAATTACTTCATAAGAATAATAAGAGAGTTGTTTATCCTATACATTATGGCAAGATGCCAACTGCATAAAGTTTTTGAAATTTCAACATGTCATTAGTATTTTCATCATGATAGATTGGTCTCCACTACCAAATTATTATAAATTATAAATAAAATAAATTACTATTTTCATGTAATCACATATTTTTTTTAGAGACAACTTTGTTCGAGTAAATATACCTATTAAAAACTCTTTCTTCGAGTATTTAAAGTAAGAACTGACTTAAAATTGCTAGTTAAGTCAACTTCCAATGGTCAGTTTCCTAACATCCACACTTAAAATTAATATTAAGTAATTAGGAAACCAAATTTAGTTTCTTTTAATATTTTAATAATTTTATTTATATATTCTAAAGCTATAAACACATACATTATAAGAAAAAAAAAAGTTATTTAAAAATTAATTTTTAACTACCAAATAAAATAGTTGTTAATTATGATCAAAATAATCACTAAATTAATTATTTGATTTAATGACCACTTAAGTCAAAATAATTGATATTTAATATTAGCTTACTAAGATTTTAGTCACTTATACCAATAGATTCTAAATTAGATTATAATGGTATAAGTGACTAAAACTTTGATAGTTAATATTAGATACTGATTATCTTAACTTAATTAAATTAAGTCATTATTTTTATTTTATAGTTATTTAAAAACCAAAACCTAATTTAGTAATTATTTTGATTTTATAATAATTATTTTATTTAGTGACTAAAAATTATGTCTAAATAACTTTTTCTTTTATAATGATAGATTAGGACGTGTAATCAAACTAAAAGAAAAAAAAAAAAAACTAGTAATTCTCGTATTTCAACATTTTGGATATTTATTTGACTGGTCTTTTCAATTTGAATTCAGAGATCAAATTAAATTTATAAAATTTGCGATAGAAAAATTAACTAATAAGTATGCATGATATATTTTTTAACTATTGTGACACTTTTTATTTTGATAGTAAGAGCATAACTAAAACATATTAATAGGATAAATACTCCTTTACTTTTAACTAATAATATAAAAATTTTACACTAAAGCGGAAATAAAATGCTTATTTGGAAATAAAATGCTTATTTGTATTTGCATTTTTATCATATTATTTTATTTTTTGAGTTAAAATATAATTATTAATGTAAATTTTATTATTTTATATATTAATTTTTATCTTTAATATTAATTTTTATACATATTTATAGTTTGTTTATTTTTATGTATTTTTTTTTAATTTCAGACATTGTTTAAAAGATTTAAAACTAAAATTAAAGAAATATAAAAATTGGAATATAGAAAGAAAAAGCTGAGAAAACAAAAGAAAAATAGAGTGGAAGGAAGTAAGAAGATACATATTTATATATCTTTATAGATAATATGTAAAAAGTTCAAATCTTACATTGATAATAATGTCAAAATTGTTTGTTTCTTGGGGTATCCCTGCCCTCACTAGTAGAAAAATAGGCTTTAACGTCTCTTTTTTATGACGGTTAAAGGGACAAACGATGTAGTCAGAAACGCGGTGACATTTTTGTAAATAAATGAACAATTTCACGTCGGTTGGCACAAACAACCGTCATTGACCTATTTATAAAAAAGAAAAATTCAAATTTTTAAAAGTTCCAGGAGGCGCGTGAATCCCACTTCGGTTAAGAGGCCATCATCGACGTGGGATTGTTGTCCACTATGTCGGCTACGGGCTCATAACTGACATGGTGAATGCTGTATGACAAATTGGGGAAAATTGGGGAAAAAAGTTGAAATTAGGGCAAACACCACGTCGGTTCTGGGCTTTGTAACCGACATGGTGTGTTAACAGTAAATTTTTTAAATTTTAGGGCATGCACCACGTCGGTTGGGAGTCCAGAACCGACGTGGTGCGTCTATTTTATTTCAAACGCGCCTTTTTTCTTCACTTTTCTTCTTCTCCGTTGCGTGCGTATTCTCCCTGGCACTGTTCCGGCGTCTTCTCCTTCACTTTTCGACCTCCATTTGCACCTCATTCTACTCGATTTTACTTCCTCTTGTTCGCATTTTCGAGAGCTTCAATTTGAACGATTCTATTTTCGATTTCAAGTCCGTTCGTGCTCCGTTTACTTTGAAGCCGTGCTCTCATTCTTTCTCTTCCATTTTCTTTTGCTTTTACTGATATTGTTATTGTATTGAGCATTTGTTTGTGCTTTGTGATTTTGGTAGGGTTCGTTTGGCCAATTTGGGTTCGTTTGTGTTGTTGGTTTTGGCGTCACCACTGCGGGTTCGGTTTTGGCATCACCACTGCCCTACAAGAGGTGTGTTTTTATCTTCTTTGAAATGGAAGAACAATATGTGTTGAATGTTTATCTATATCATTAGAATGCTTGTTTAAATTAGAATGTTTTGGGAGAATGTTTGATGTATGTTTTTGGAGAATGTTTAACTATATGTTGAATGTTTGATTTATGTTTTATAATTTATTTGAACATTGTTCTATGATTGAAATACTTGTATGATTAGAATGCTTAAATGGCTTTTGTGTATAATTTAATATAGGAGAAACGCGTTTGGGTACTGAGTCCGGGATGTTCGATCCCCAACAATTTTTATTTAATCTTACTCATTGAGTTTTGTTTCTGGAAACCTTTTACTACTCGTAGTGATGGATCGAAGTTGGATAAATGCAAGTCAAATAAGTGATGTGTATGAGAAAGGTGTTGAAGATTTTTTGGAATTTGCTAGACGTAATGGAGCAGCAATAAATGGAAGATATTAC
>Ga0209700_100970_pt1 | contig 57885 bp, 29 predicted proteins | sample SiratroredBW_FD_187528 | JGI IMG/M metagenome (GOLD analysis project Ga0209700, IMG submission 187528) | Root nodule microbial communities of legume samples collected from California, USA - Siratro red BW (SPAdes) (version 2) | ecosystem: Host-associated > Plants > Roots > Nodule | place: USA...
AATAAAAAAAAAAAAAAAAAAAAAAAAAAAAAACGAAACAAATACCTCTATAAACTAAATATGAGTTGGTGCATAAGTTAATATCTAGAAACTCTCTCATCTTACTAATTTCTAATTTATCCAAACATGCAGAAGATAGCGTTTGATTTGCAGTTAGCACACACCAAACACACCCAAATATCTTGCAGAGACAAACAACTTTCAGAACACACAAAACAGATTCTTTTAACAGAAACCAAACAAGGACTTACCTGAGTGGCAAGCACTTGCAGGGCAGAGCTGAAAACCCGATGCAGAAGCTTCCACTTCACATACTCCACATAGTTCCCCGTCACCCCTCTCGGAATAAAGAACTCCCTCACAACGGACCCGAACACCCTCAGCACCCTATCATCGAAGTCCACGTCAGCATTCGCGGCGGCGCCACCGTCGACGGTCACCACCTTCAGGCAGTTCCCAACCCAGAAGAATCTAGAAGTTTCGGTGGGTCTCCTGACAACCACAAAGGGCAGCCGAACGGGCACCTCCTTCGCAACCCCTCCATCAGAGACGCAGTCCAGGGAGGTTCGGAGCGAGGAAAGGGGCGCGACTCTCCTAAAGGAGAGATTTTGGTTAGTGGGTGGGGTTGGTTCGTTGGAATTTGAGAGGTTCCATGGCGTGTGGTGGTTCGTGGATAGGCGAAGAGAGAATTGCATGAGAGTTTGGAAAGGAACGAGTGGAGCTTGAAGATTCAAGCCACAGTTTTTGCTATTGTTTTCAAGAAGAAGAGGAGAAAGAAGAAGAAGAAGAGAAGGAATGAGAAGAAGATGATGATAAAGAAGAAGAGTGTTTGGGCTTGAGTTGGAGAAGAAAGGTTAGAAATGAAGGGAAGAGAATCTCAGAGTAGAGAAAGAAAGAAAATGTGTGTCACAGCAGATTCTTTTAAAGAGCAGAGAAACCAAGAAAATACACTATTATTTAACATAATTTATTTATTAGGTTAAAAATCATAAATAAAAATATAAGATTTTGCCTTCAATATAATGATTTTCTTTTTCAGTGTGATAAATTTTAATTTATAAAAAATATTTTAGTAGAGGAGAGATATTAAGCCGGCAAAGGGTTAGGGAAGTTTCATAGACTCCAACATTAATTAAACTTGTGTGAAAAAACCAAACTACTATTTTTCAAACATATAAAAAACAAAATTAAATTAGAGGAATATCGTTGAGTGTAGATGAATGTTTGGGACACTTTCAAATATATTTTGTAATATATTTTGTCTGGTTCATTTTTTAATCTGCTAAGATTTATAGAAAAATCTATAAATCTGAGAAAAAAGTTTGTTGATATAATATAAAACTAAAAAAAATATTTTAACAGCTTTTTAATAAAAAAAATAGTAAAATAAATATGTTAATTCAATAGATGAACACTTCTTATATAAGTTATTATAGTTTAAATTAATTAGAAATAGTTTTTTCAAATAACTTTTAAAGAAACTATTATAAAAATTAATAACTTTATTTAACAAATAATCAGATTATAATACAAAAAATATGCATACTATTTATGCTATTTTTTAATCATTTTATACTTAGCATTTTTATCTTTGTTTGTTATATAATATATTATTTCATATTTTTATTTGATTTTAAACTTGCAAAAGTATTGTATTAACAATTTCTACTTCAGCTATTATTGTTAATGGTTTTAAGTAAAATAATGTAGGAACTAAAAGTATATTATCTCCTGGAAGACCAATAGACATTTTATTAATAATTTTGTTTGTCTTTAAAGCGTGTATATTAATGAGTTTTTATTTTAAGATACAATCTTAATTTATTTTCTTTAGAACAAATTTGCATTACATGGAAACCTTTTTAGAAATAATCTTCCTAACTTCCTACGAGACAAGAGTGCTTACAAATAAAAATTTATTTCTTATTTTTAATTATAAATTTGAATTAATATATTCATTTATAACAGAGTTGAGTTTAGGTTGAAGATGTTATAATAGGAAGTTTTTAGTCTATATATGACTAGAAAATACACTAATTTTTGGTAAATTTTACGTGTAAAAGAGTTTCAATTTCTAAACTGCTTATGACTTTTAGTACGTTTCATAAACAACTTAGAGATAATTAATATATATATATATATATATATATATATATTATAAACGAAATTAAACTTTTAAAAATAAGAAAAGTTATTTTTATTATCATTTCAATTGTTTGCTTTTATCTTGTAAAAATAATTTTAGAAAAACTTTATTTATTTAGCTTGTGTGTTTAAGTTTGATCTTACGAAGAGATTGGTTAAAAGTTTATAAAATTTTTATGTACTCAAGTTAAAAATAATGGAAATAAAATATTTATAATTTGTTTGGGTAAATTAATATAAAAGTATTCATTATTTTTCTATTAGGTGAGTCATCTATTTTTGACTATCCCTTTCAAAATCCTTTATGAAAAGAGATTTTTTTCAAGATTTTGAACTTATTTTTAAAACTATTAGATGACTATCAAAGTCTAATTTGTTAAGTTTACAAAAATTTTTAAGCATTTTTTAAAGTTGTATTTAAACCCCTTTCTAAAGTTGGTTGTTTATTTCAAAGATTTATAATTTCATTTCTTTAACTAAATTGTTTTATCTTCTCACAATTTTATATAATATAATCTTAAATTAAATGGTGCAATAATAGAACAATTTATTCACAATGATATCAATGATATCGTGTAACTTCTCCACGATTTACCCATATCCCAAAATAAAATAAAAATACACCATTTTGAGAATTTCAAAAAAAAATTACACTAGTTTGAAAAATTTACCCATCAGTTAGATAGGATTTCAAATTAATAAATTCTTTTAGCTACACATGATTTTAGACTGGTCAAATAGAATTAATTAATAAATCTTTCTAGTTTTTTCTATGTGCAATTATTTTTTAATTATTTGGCATTATATTTGTTACCTTTAACAATTAACAAAAAATTAAGGCATACAAATTTATTTTAAATAAAAATAAAAATAATATAATGATAATAATAAGAAAAATAAAAACAATTTTAATTAAATTCATATGAATTTAATTTAAATAATAATAAATTTTTAATTAAATTCATACATATTTAATTTAAATGATAACAATAATTATTGAAAAAATAATTATAATTAAATTCATACAAATTAAATTAAAATAATAATAATAATTATTATTATTATTATAATAATAGTAATATAATAATTTTATAAATAAAGAAAATACTATTGAATAATATAATATTAATTATTCAATGACAAGTATCAACTATTTATGACATCATGATAAACTAACATCATCAAATTATTATATTTTCACTTATCACAAAAAAAAAATAACAAACACTCAAACGATTACAGTATCACCTATTTATCATATAATAATGAACCAAAGTTATACATACAAATTTATTTTAAATTAAAACAAAATAATATAATGATAATAATAATAATAATAAATTAATAATTTGATTTAAAAGAATAATAATGACTCAGTAATTAAATTATTTTAATTAGATTTGTTAGAATATTATTATTATTATTATTATTATTATTATTATTATTATTATTTCTTATAAAATAATTATTATACTATTATCATCATTATTATCCCTAAATATTATTATTATCAATATTATTTTAATTCAATTTGTATGAATTTAATTATAATTATTGTTTCAATAATTATTATTATCATTTAAAATAATAGTAAAACAATAATATTTATTATTATCATTTAATAATAATTATTGTATTTAAAATAATAGTAAAACAATAATAATAATTATTATCATTTAATAATAATTATTGTATTTAAAATAATAGTAAAATAATAATAATCATTACTATTATTTAATAATAATTATGTTTCAAATAATAATTATTGAAACAATAATTATAATTAAATTCATACAAAATGAATAATAATAATAATAATAATATTTAGGGATAATAATGATAATAATAATATAATTATTATCTTTTAAAAATAATAATAATAATAATAATAATATTCTAACAAATCTAACTAAAATAATTTAATCACTTAGTCATTATTTTTCTTTTAAATCAAATTATTAATTTATTCTTCTTATTATTATTATCATTATATTATTTATTTTAATTTAAAATAAATTTCTATGTCTTAATTTGATGAAGGTAGTTTATTATGATGTAATAAATAGTTGAAACTGTAATAGTTAGAGTGTCTCTTCATGTTATCTTGTGATAAGTGAAAATATAATAATTTGATGACCTTGAGTTTATTATTATGTGATAAATAGTTGATACTATAATGATTAGATCAGAGTGTCTGTTCATTTCTTCTCAGTGGCCTGTAACTTGATTCACTTATTGTCACTAAATAGTTAATATTATATTATTAAATATTTTTTTATTTATAAAAATTATTATATTATTATTATAATAATCATTATTATTGTTATTATTTTAACTAGATTTGTTAGAATATTATTACTATTATTATTATTATTTCTTAGAAAATAATTATTATATTATTATTATCATTATTATCCCTAAATATTATTATTATTATTATTATTTTATTTTAATTTGTTTGAATTTAATTATAATTGTTGTTCCAATAATTATTATTATTTAAATTAAGTTCATATGAATTTAGTTAAAATTATTTTTATTATTTTTATTACATTATGTTATTTTGTTTTAATTTAAAATAAATATGTATGCCTTAATTTTGTTGTTAATGCCTTAATTAATATCTTTAATTAAAATAACTAGCATGTCACTTCTATTTCACCAGCCTGAAATCATATAGCTGAAATGATTTATTAATTTGAAATCCTATATAGTTGGCATAATTTGCTTATTTTGGTAAAAAAAATAATTTTTTGCCCATTTTGAGCATTAATATAAAAAAGTACACCAAAGAGGAAAAAAAAACCCTAATACTATCATGCTTTTACATAGCTCACGTTTTATATTATGTAGCTTGGTTTTGATTGTATATCTTTGAATTATGTAATATAAGCAAAAAGTAAAAAAGTGTAAAATAATAATTAAAATGATTTTGAACTAAAAATAATTAAAAAGATAACAAAAAATAACAATAATAAGTGTTTAATATAAGAAAAAAAGGTGAAAAATATACCAATATTTGGCAGTTATCAAACCCCATTTCCACTAAATCAATAAACATTTAAAAAGAAAAGAGGGAATATTTGAGGGTATTCATGGAATGATTTGGAAAAATGGTGTTAACTATAAGAAAATTAAATTTAAAAGTAGTCTTGTATCACATGGTCTTAACTTTCAAACCTATACCCTTTGTTAATAATTTATGCAAGAAATCAATATCAGCCTAAATGAGTTAAGGTACCAAGTGACCAAGTTCATGTAGTTGGAGAAACTAAGTATTTTTTTCATTAAAGTATGAAATTTATAAGAAAAAATGTAGCCATCTAAGAACCTTGTAGCCAAGGAGAAAATCTTACAATTAAACTAATTCATACAACTAGAAAGGTTCCAACACCACTAAACCTAAAATTGTTGATACCATCACAAAGACAGACATATTATAGAAGAATATCTAGCTCTGAAGGACAAGATAGAAGAATTGATTCAAGTCGTCCACTTGCAAAAGTTCATCGAAATGGATAATGAAAGAAGTTATCAATAAAAAAGAAAGGAAGAAAATCATCCTTGAGAAAAGTGCAGACAAGATCTCCCTCTAAGATAGTAGATGCCAATCAAGTTCAGTATATGAAGAAGTTTAAATATTTTGATAATGAAGAGTTAGCAATTGTATTATGTGTGATGACTTTTCATGAATGCATATGTATAATCATGTATATAACAAATGTTGTATGTAAGGTTAACAAACATAAGTTACCACCTCATAAAAAGTGTTTGATTGTTTTAGAAAACTATTTAACAAAAGGTTTAATGAAAAAATTAACAAATTATCACTTATAATATATTGATTATCATAAGTTGATGACTAATTATCGTTAATAATAATTGATTATGATTTAATCAACACAAATGATTTCAAAACACTACTTTTTGTTGATAATGGATTATCCTTTTGATTAATCAATAATGTGTTGATTGATTATACTCTTAAAAGTTAGTGTTTTTGTTAATAATCAATTATTTTTAAGAAAAATCAATTAAGTTTGTAGTTCTGCAAAATGTTTCTCATGTGAATAGCATTAATAATCAATTATCAATTAAAATAATTGATTATAAATCTATTAAGTAAAAGTATAATTGATTATATTATTCTACTTATGTTTATAGAAATCAAATAGAGCAAAATAATTGAATATTACTTAGCATAATCAATTAATTAACTTCTTGTATCTTTCTTATAAAAGGTTTTAAGATTTCTTGACATATAGGAATTACTTTTATGAGCTCTTACTTTCAAACATTTAAGAACCTCTTCAATAAGTTTTTAACTCTATGAAAAACACTTTCTTGTCATAAGATTAATTTAAAAAATGTTCTTTTTGCTTGATTACTCATTGTTCTATATCTTCATGATTCATCACTGTTAAGTGGTATTTTTTTAAATATATTAGATTGGTGTATTTGTTGCATAATGTATCTACATTACTTGATATTTTTCTCTTGAGAAGTATTCCATGACAACATTGATTTGTATTGCAACAAACCATGACACTTTCAATAATCAATACTAATGAATGTTTGGAAATCAAATAAGAAGAGAGTTGGGTGAAGCTATAATCAACTTTATAGAGAGATGAGCAAGTTCTAAGGGTTTTGAAGAAAAAACAATAAAGAATAAAGAATCTTGATTTGTATTTATTGGAGGAGAACTTTTTAAATAAAGTTACTCAGCACATCCACTAAAATACATCTCCACTAAATACATCATGTTGACATAAGTCCAGTTAGTCTTAGAAGAGTTATAAAGACATGTGGGGCTACATTTTGGAAGAAGTTTGTGTCAGCAAGAGTAATGAGAATAAGATATTATTGGCTTATTGCATTGACTATCTAAGAAGGTGTAGCTGCTAAATGCATGATAATTTAATTCACTTTGTAGTAGAATAACTACATTACATTACAAGTCTTTTATTTCATATCTCAATCAATTTTTAAACTTCCTACATCTTTAGGCTTTTGCCCATATGTATGAATCAATGTCATATTCCAAGATAATATTACCCTATTCTAGCCACATAAACTTCACTCTTTCCATATAAGGTATTGTTTACAAAATTTTGTTCTAAAAATTTCCTTTGAAGTTATCTCATGAAAGTATTTCTCCTCTAACATTTCACTTCTAGCCCATACATATCCATTAAAACTATTTTTTTTTTCAATTGATAGGCAAATGGTATAAAATAACTTCATAGTTTTAAGGTACCATGTTGCCTAAAGACCTTCTCACATTTTTGGTCCATTAATAAGTTTAGCATGAACTTGTCTTCTCATTGCATTTATAAGGTTTGTGTCTTATAAATACACATAAGCTTAAAAAAGTAGGTTGGCACACATTTTGAGATGCAGTTATTGTCATCTTAATAGTGTCTAGATGATATAAAACAATCTTATGTTGTTGTGTCATAACTTTGATGTATTAATGTTGCATAATCTCTATGAATATCATTTGACATATCTGTAAAAAGAGGAAAATGAGTTGGTTTAATCTCTTAATACACAAAAGAAATTAGTTATAAAAACATATTGAAATTTCTAACTAATTCTCTTAACTCACACATATATCCATAAACAATGTATATACAACAAACTCAATTTCTCTCAAAAACTATAAGGAAAGTAATTTTTTTAAAGTAAAAACAAAATTAATTTTATACTTAAGAGGGTCTTTATTAAGTTTGTACTCTTAAAATATTAAGAAAACGTATCTTTTATTTTTTCTAGTATTGTTGTTGTTATACCTAAAGAGATCATATAGTAAAGAAAAATCCAATTCAAAATATTATAAATAGTGTGATGTTATTGTAACTATTAAACTCATATAATTTCTTTTATTATTTCTAATACTATTTAGTTTCCAGTTTATTATTTTTACTATATTTTTAACATTTATTTAACCTAATTACATATTGTAATTAAAAAAAATCCTTTTTATAAATTAGAATTTAGATAAAAGATATACTACAACCTATAACTGAAAATGATTGCGCCTCTCACTCAAAAAAAAATCATGTTAAAATAAATTTTGTGAATTGTTAAATTAACCAAACTTGTTGGGATTGAGAAGAGCAAATTACATAAAAGTACTAATGAAATCAATATCTCATGATTCTTCTATCACATATATATTCTTAGTTTTGTAGTTTTTATCTAAATTATACCAAGAGGCGAAGATATTAAGATATTAATTTATAAAGAATATAATAATAATAATAATAATAATTATATTATAAAAATGAAATACACATTTTTAGCCATTGTAACGTCATTTTCTTAAATGATAATTTTATCTCTTAAAGATATTTTTTTGTAATTATGTATATTGTCCTCAAATATAACTATATAACTTCTTCACCATGTATAATTGTCTAACTTGCCCAATTAAATTAATATACGCATACATTTTTTTTAATTTTTAAATGGTTTTTAAGATATGTTTTTCAAAATTATATTATTTAAATTAAAATAACGCGGATCCAAGATGGAGATGTAAATGATAAAATTACGTAATTACATTTGTTGTCTCTGTACTACAAATATTTAAAAAATAACCTAACCTTCCACCTTCTCATAAATATCTCTCATCTCCCCGATGCTCACTCCACTTGTGCGTGCCAAACTCAAGCGTGGTTGCACTTCACTCACACTCAAACAAGTTCCACCCTTTTCTCTTTTTCTTTTTCTCTTTTTTTTTTTTTCTGGGTTTATTCTCAACAAAAATCCATTTTTTTCTGGGCTCAGACAAGCTTATCCTATGCCCACGTTCCCATAAGACCTTCTGATCACTCTTGTTTCACTCCAACACCGTCTCAAGGTTGCAAAAACAAAATAAATTAATAAAAATACGTGCTTTTTATATGGGTCACCCTTGAATTGAATTGAATTGCGTCATGCCTTTTTATTTTCGCTTAATTCTGAATTTTCCTTGCTCGTGACAGGTTTCTGTGTCGTGGATAACTTCTGGGTCGGTGGTTTAAGGTTTGATCCGAGAGACTGGTATGTTTTTTTTTTTTTTTTTTTTTTTTTTTTTTTTTTCTTTTTTCTTTTTCTGGTTCAATCGGGGGAGTTGAATTTGACTGTGGACTTTTCTTTGGTCCGTGCCGTTTTGAGAATAAGAGGGAATTAGAAGGAAAGGAAAAAAAAAAATTGTTAACAATTGAGAGAGTTCAATTCATGGTGCCATTTAAAAGGGAAAAATTTATGGAGTGTGATTGCTTGTATTATGAGTTAATTTTATATTAAATGTCCCCTAAATTGATTTTTCCTTCTTTACAGAGACGATCTCTAGTCTCTTGGAATTGGGTTTCTCCTGATGAAGTCTACTATGGCTCAGAATCAGAGTAATTGGGAAGCTGATAAAATGTATGTTGTTTCTTGCTTTATTATTGCCCTGGTTTTGTTTAATTATAATTGTAATTATTATTATTTCTCCCTTTTTTGCTTTGATATTGACTTGGTTGTTTATTTGCTTCCCTATTTTTTTTTTTAATGTTATTCTGCAGGCTTGATGTTTATATTTATGACTATTTAATGAAAAGAAAATTACATGCCACTGCTAAAGCTTTTGTCGCAGAAGGAAAAGTTGCCACGGATCCAGTAGGTGAGATTGCTGATTATTTTTTACAATGTTAATGTTTTGCCTCACCACCATGGTCATTGTATGAATTAAGTCAAAATGTTTGTCTATTGGGTGGCTAGTTTATTATTAGTCTATAGTTCATTGCTTTAGGGGTTGGGTTTCTCTGTTGAACATGTACGGTGTGTTTGTTTGTGGGAAATTAGGGGAAAAGGAAATATATTAGATTTGTGAATATAGGGCAAAAGGAAATTTGGAGTGGGGCAACATCAAGAAGAATTTCTCCAATATTTACTGCGAAATGGGAAGGAAGAAGGGGCAGTGAATTATTATTAAATTTTGCTTTTAAATGTTTGAAAAATTTAATAACGTTTATAACATTAACATATAAAATAATTTTATATCAAGAAAAAGACAATATATAGAAGAGTTTACTTTTGATATATGGTACAAAAATTTATTATCATCTAGTAAAATATCATCTTATGTATGAATAAGTAGTTATCATAGTCACTGGCACTTAGATTAATTAGTATGGGGTTGTTCCAGCTTTTCCAATAATCCAATTTGAGTTCTGGGTATGAATTGCATAGTTAATAGAATCCTATGATTTGGTACTATTTGATATCTCTACTTATATGTATCGTAAGATAAATCTTAAATGACTTTGTATCTTATGATGCATGAATAATCTATGTAATTTTGTATCATACAATTTGATACAAAATCATGATTTGCGATTTAAAAATAGCTTCACAATTCTTAATTCAAATATCGATTTGATAACATTGAAGAGTTGTGTTCTATACTTGGATGGAGAATGTTGTGGTCAATAGTAATCTTACCAGGGTGGCATCATAGGGAGGATGGGTAAAGAACAAGAAGGTAATTATCATAATAGTCAATGATTTTCAATAATATTACAATCTAGGATGAGTTGAAAGTGTACAAAAGTTATATATTGACAGTGTATTTTACCTAAATTCATTTAAAGAAATTTTTAATTTGTTTAGTTTTTTTTTTTCATATCATTTATTCATTTTTTTCACTCATCTAAACAGTTAGGGAGAAAATTTTTCACTTCTTTTTGTTTCTATTTCTATTGATCCAAACAAGGGCTTTTCTACTCTATTCCCCTCTAGTTTACACCCTTCCTATTTCTTTCTTTCTCATTTTTTTTCTTCCCTGTATCACTCCTTGTCAAGAGCAGTAGAGAATTGGTTTCTAAATCAACTTATCATCTGAGCTTGTGCCTTTTCCTTTCTCTTACCTTAGAAAATCTCGGCTTTTGTTTAGACCTTGTAGTTCAAACACAGGGGATATTATTATTAGTTAATGATAGTACATATGTTGAAGGCAGTGGAACAATGGAGTGTATGTTTGAGTTGTATTGTTTGGTCCTTGACAGCTATTGATGCACCTGGAGGATTTCTTTACGAGTGGTGGTCTGTCTTTTGGGACATATTCATCTCAAGGACAAATGAGAAACATTCTGAGGCTGCTGCGGCTTACATTGAGGTGATCTTGTCATGTTGAATCTATGTTTTTTCTGTTCCTTAGTTATTATTGGTAGCAAACTGAATATATTTGCATGTTGGTAGACACAGCAAACAAAAGTTAAAGAACAACAACTTCAGATACAGCAAATGCAACTAATGCAGCAACGCAATGCACAGTTACAGCGAAGAGATCCTAATCATCCTGCCCTTGGTAGTTCCATAAATGCTATGAACGCTGACGGAATGTTGGGGCAGCAACCAGCAAGTGTGTTGGCAATGAAAATGTATGAAGATCGAATGAAACACCCCCAATCAATGGATTCAGAGGCATCTCCAACTCTTATGGATGCTAATAGGATGGCCTTACTCAAATCAGCAGCTAGTCATCAAGGGTAAATAAATTTTCTTAAGTTTTTAGTTACTTTGGGTTAGAGTGCTACTTTTAACTGGATCTTAACAACTTGGATTGGGCTGCTAATGTTTTGGATTCTTTTTGATGCCTCAGCCAATTGGTTCATGGAAATTCAGGGAATATGTCAACTGCATTGCAGCAAATTCCTGGGCGAACTCCTTTGACCACTGTAACTACTTCAACTATATCCTAAGTTAGCCTTTTCATGTGCCTTTTTTCTACTATTTCCACTTCTACCTGTGACAAGCAACTTGATAAATTAAATTTACAGGACATCAAAGCAGAAGTTAATTTAGGTGCCCCTCCAAAGAGTTTGCCTATGGATACATCAGTTTATCGGCAAGCAATTTTACAATCAAAATCAGGGCTAGGCAGTGCAGGTATTACCAACTAGCCACCTTCATGTTGTTACATCAAATTTCTGCCTTAATGATTATGTATGAATAATATTAACCCTGTCTTCATAATGAGCCCAATTTTTTTTATATAGGTGAATTATTCAAAATATGTGTTCCCCAGTCCTTTTTCTGTCTTCATCATCACTCTTTTTTTTTCTATGCATTGCTGTGTTTTAGAAGGCCACGGTGCTGCTGCATGTGACATGTTTTCAGTGCTGGAAAATGAAAGATACTTCTTTTTTCCTGTTTTTTCCCTTAATAATCGTTTGTCAAGTGTAAAATTATGATACCCAATTATCTTCGTTAGTGATGAAAGAAATTCTTCATTGGAAATGCAAGCTTTGCAACCTTGCAACGGATTCGTCCATGCATTGGTAGTGTGGGTTTTATGTGTAGTTTCAATATTAATCCCTTGCAGAGATATTCTTCATGGCTTGTTAGATATTACTACTTAAATTTGTCTTCCGTATATAGTGCAGAATATAGACATGGTGGAATCTTTCTATTGACTGTTATGATTTTGTTTATTGATTATCCTTCAGGATTAAATCAAGGAGTTACAGGTCTTCCATTGAAGGGTTGGCCTCTAGCATCTGTAAGTTGAATGGTATCTTCATAAATGTTGTTTCTCTTTATCTGCTAAACTCCTTGAGAGTGGAATTATTGACCAATTATTTCTTTTACAGGGAATTGATCAACTAAGGCCTAATTTGGGTGTACAAGTTCCGAAGCCCAATTTGACAAACCAGAACCAATTTGTTATGTCATCACAACAGCAACAGGTCTTGACACAGAATAACCTTGGAACTTCTAGTTATGGTGACATGGATCCTCGTAGGCTTTCTGGTCTTCCTCGAGGTAGCTTAAGTGCAAAGGATGGTCAGTCTACCAGAAATGATGGATCTATTTGCTCCCAAATGCAGTCTGGTTCACCTAAGGTTGGACTAGCTTTTAATAATTTTAAAAATGTCAATTAGAATTTAAGAACATCAATTTTTGGTTAACATGTATAATATCTTTCAATTCAACGTGCATCACATGTGGAAAAATTTTAAGAATAGACTTTCAGAAATTAAACTGAAGTTCTAAGAATTGCTTGAGTGAAAGCTTCCTTGGTAGTTGATAGTTCTGTACATACAAAAACATTGCCTTGTCCTACTAGTTGGTTCTTCTATACGTAAACAAATAGAGGAATTAGTACATCTTATTCTTAAAAACCTTCCTCCAATCTTTAGATTGATATATAATTCCTAATGACTTCACTATAACTCTTTCCAACACAATCAATGTTTTATATTGTAGTTGCCTTGTATAATACAAATTGCGACAGAGTACACACTTGAAGATCAATTTTAATATTCCCTTTTGGTTTTATCTTTAATGGGTGTAGCAGATGAAGATGGCTCAGTCACAACATTCATTATCTCAACAGCAGGAACAATTACAGCAGCATCAACTGCAGCAGGTTGTGCCTAATGTCTCACTTTTTTCTTTAGTGGAATGTGACCTGATGTACATGGTACCAACTGTCCCACCCAAAATTTGTCTCAATTCTAAAGCTAACTAACATAGTGTTTCTGCTCTGACATCAGAATAACAGAAAAAGAAAACAGCATTCTGGAGCTGCCAATAGCACTGGTACTGGTAACACTGCTGTTCCTTCACCTAATTCACCACCATCAACTCATACACCTGGTGATGGATTAAATACAGCAAACAACATGCAGCATGTTAACAATGTGCAAAAGAGCATGATGATGTATGGTTCAGAGGCAACAGGAGGCCTGGCATCATCGTCAAATTTACTGGTAAGTTTTGTCAATAATTTAAGTTTATTATGTGTTTGTGTGATCATATCAATTATGTACTCTTGCACATTTGGTGTGATGCGCTTATCTTGCTTGCTGACCTCTATGGCATATGTTTTTACTTTGTACTTGCAGCTCGTTCATCTATCATTACATTTGTTTATTTCAGTCGTAATTAGTTGAAAAGTTCTATTTACCTACCTATTGAGATTGCAGCAAACAAGTAGAATATAAAAATGGTTCAGAGAGAGAGAGAGGAAAATCTACATGATGTCTTGTTATTAGTCAATCACATGAGTACAAGAAGTAGAGTCTTTCACGAGCTGTTATTTTGTTGTCATCAGTTGCACAGAACCGAACTTGACTAGAACACTGGTTATATACTGTCACAATAACAATTAATCTTGATGAGAATGATGAGAATATGAGTGTCCACGTTTTGGGATAGAGTTAATAAGATTGACTTTTTTGAGCTCTGGACGCTATTGTTTCATAAACCAGGAGGACATGGAACGATTTGGAGATGTTGATGCCTTGGATGATAATGTAGAATCCTTTCTATCAAATGATGGAGGAGATGGTGGAAATCTCTATGGAGCAGTGAAACAAAGCCCAGCTGAGCAACAGAAAGAGTCTTCAAAAGGTAATCTTTATATATGGCTCTATTCTCTAAGTATTACTGGAAAGTATCACTTACCTCAGTTTTCATTTCAGGTTTCACCTTTGCAGAATTTGGTAGCATGAGATCAAGGAACAGCAAGGTTACTTGCTGTCACTTTTCTTCAGATGGAAAGTGGCTTGCCAGTGCTGGAGAAGACATGAAGGTAATTCACTTGAATAATAATGATAGTGTGCCTCATTCAACGAACATTTGTGGTGAATATTATAATTTCTTTTTTCTTGTGAATTATCTTTTTCTATTATATAGATAATAGGATTATGCTGATTGATTTTTTTATGCACAGAAATTATTTTTTTTGAGAAATTGGTCTCTAATATCTGGCTAGTTTTCCAAACAACTTCTGTGAGCAAATATTCATTCAATATATAAACTTAAACACTAAAAGTTGTATGTGTTGCTTTTTTGTGGGGATGTATTCATTAGGTTGTCTTCTGGAGCATGGACACTTTACAGACAGAGACCAGTCCTGCAGAACACAAAGCAGTTATTACAGATGTCCGTTTTAGACCCAATTCACTTCAGTTGGCAACTGCCTCAATGGATAAATCTGTGCGGTTATGGGACACAACAAATGTAATGGACTTTTTCCTGTTTTACTATAAATTATGTGGAGCTTATACATAGGATGTTTAAAACTTGTAACTAGATTCTAGCTGCTTCATGCCTTGTTCCCTGCGTTTGCAATTATATTCTACTAGCTGCAATTAACTATTCTTTCTTTCTTTCAACGCACAGCCTACCCGTTGTGTACAAGAATATAGTGGACACTCGTCAGCTATAATGTCTCTTGATTTCCATCCTAAGAAGACTGAACTTTTCTGCTTCTGCGATGGAGAAAATGAAATTCGGTATTGGAATATTAATTCGCCCAACTGCTCCCGTGTAACTAAGGTTTGTTGAGTAAATGCATTATATAATTTCCTCTGAATATTGTGATGCGTCTCTGATATTTTTCTCACGATTGTTTTAGGGAGGCAATACACAAGTGAGGTTTCAGCCTAGAGGGGGGCAGTTCCTAGCAGCAGCTTCTGATAAAGGAGTGTCAATTTTTGATGTTGAAGCTGACACAAAAATCTACACCCTGCAGGTAAAATCTATATGCATATTTGCTTGCTTGTCCATAATGTAGAATTGTAATGTAATCTGTTTTAAACAAAGATTATTCAAATTGTGTAATCACAAAGAGATGAATTTTAAACCCATCCTTCATAAATTGAGGATTGCTTGTGTTATACAAGTTTCATATCAGCATATCTAAATATTTGATGGAGCTTGTTCCATTTTTCTCTTCTCCTCTTTCTGTTTTTATTTATAATTATCTACGGTATAGATGAAACAAAATAACTTGGCAACTCAGAAAGCAGATGAGACGCAATAATTTATTGGAGGAACTGAAGATTTTTTATGGACCATTAGGATGTTATTTGGAAATTTGCATCTTAGATGGATTTTTGTAGTTTGAATCAAATCATTTTGTCTTTGTAGGGTCATCCTGAACCCGTGAGCTATATTTGCTGGGATGGGAATGGTGAAGCCTTGGCATCTGTGAGTCTTAATATGGTAAAGATTTGGAGTTTGAACTCAGGAGAATGCATTCAGGAGATCAGCTCCACTGGAAGCCAATTTCATTCCTGTGTTTTTCATCCAAGTTATTCAACTTTGTTGGTGATTGGAGGATATTCGGTAAGCTTTTGTTCATTATGTGTTGTAAATTGTAATAAACGCATGGATTCAAAAACCAATCTTTTGGACTTAAATGCATCAGACCATGGAAAAACATCCCACTACACTGGGTCTGGCCTCATGGATAAAAAAAAAATACCATTAGGTTCCATCAAAAGCCAGAAATTCAATAAATCCATTTAGATTATGGTCTTCATAGTTTCAAATTTTCCATCAGTCTTCTTCTAACTCTTATGATCACATCACTAAGACTCAATCCTATGGTTTCGTTTCCTTCGCATTCATTTAACTTGGATAAAAGAAGTATAATAAATTGAGTCATATCTCTTCCATGAACCAGTTATAACATCATTTCTCCGAGGCAGCTAAATCCTGAATATATGATTTTTTAGTCTCAGATCATCAGAAGGATAAAAAGAAAGAGGTTTAGCTTGAGAAGTTTTGTTAGACGTGTAGCCACACTGTTCATTTACTGTGACAATTACATTGGTCTTTCAATCATAATGTGTTAATCAGCTGCTAATTTATATTTTTTCCTTATGGTCTTGCAGTGCTTAGAGTTATGGAACATGAGCGAGAACAAAAGCATGACAATCCTTGCACATGAAAATGTGATATCTTGCATGGCTCAGTCTTCTGTGACTGGAATGGTTGCCTCTGCAAGTTTTGACAACTATGTAAAGCTGTGGAAATAAAGTCCTTATTTTAGATCCTAACATCACCTATATTCTTTATCAATAGAGACCTTACTCAAAGCAAAAGGGGGTCTCTGAATTTAGTTTTTTTCTCCTATCCTTTTCATATAATAGTGCCAATCCCAACCCCTTACCATTACCTTAATCTTAGTTGGCTTCTCCCTAAGTAGATGTTGCAATAAGGTATACTACTAAACTCTACTATACTAGTACGTAAATATTTATACAATTTTGCATTTAGATTCCTCAGCAGTGTCTACTTGGAGACATTGCACTCAGCTGCAGTGCAATTTTTATTCATACGGTTAATATGTTTTATGTGGATTGTGAAAACTAGTGGAATTTTATCAGCACCATAGTGTGATATTACATTTAGTTGGCTTTGTGTAATTCACTTTTATACCATTATTCTCATTTGGAGTTTAATTTGTTTCCTTCATCGAGAAATTAAAATACACTCCTATAACATGTATTATTAATTACATCAGTTAATATTTTTTAATTGAATTATATTTTTTAGAACTCAGGCTAAAATAACAAATTTCATATTAATGTAGAGTTATTTGATATTTTATTAGCAAAGAATAAAATTGACACGTTATACATATAATGTCATGTAAATCGTGCCAGATATGAATATAAGATTATAACATATCTTAGTAAATTGTACCAAAGTGCATTTTGCATGTCACAACATAAAGATAAAGAAACCTTAAGGCCCTGGTGTATTGTATAACAAAGACTCAAAGATTACACCTACAACAAAATATCAACATATATAATTTCGTGTGTTTTAGTTTATGAATTCTTTGTAGGTTATGAGAAAGCAGTATACTGAACATGACTTATAGTAATTATTGTATATATTAAGTTAGTTAGACTACTGTTTATAATCTAAATTAACTTCTACCCATATCATATTCCGTCTCATATACTATTCACTTGACATTTTGTACACGACAAGCTAGTATCAGAGTCATTGAGAAATTTAATGAAAAAAGCAAGTTTAACATAAAGAATAATTAAGATGGAAGCTTTGCCAAAAGAGATGTACATCATATATAAAGAGACATGTTTTGTAGATGTAATATGAAAATGTTCATTTTGATTATTTTTCTTTCCCTGTCAAACAATATTCTGTATCTAGTTGTTGAGGAGAAAACCTTGATGACATTATGTTAAAGGTGAAAAAGTTCTTCATAATGAAATACATATGTAAAAAGTTATTGTTAAAGATATGATTATTTAGATTATGAATGAAGGAGAAGTAGAATTTTAAGATGCAAAAATGATTCTACTACCTTTATCCCTCCATCCATCCTATGAGAATTTTGGTGAGTTTTTAGAGTATAACATAAAAGTACTAAACAACTTTTTAAGAAAAAGTTTTTATTGTTACAAATATAATTAAGTAACTAAAACCTATATTTTTTATGAACTTTCTGACACATGTAATGTTTAGGAGAGCTACTATCATATATAAGAACCTTATATCGTTATAATACACTAATAGTTTATGAACAATTACAAATTATTAAAGATAACTTACACATTATTCAAGCCATACATAAATTTATTTATTTTATTTTAAAAACAAATATGTTTTCGATAATGATATATTTGCTCAAAATCATATAAACACAACAAATAGGATAAAATGTAATTAAATGAAACATATCTACCAAATGTTTGAAAGAAATTATTCAAAAAATGTTTGAAAGTTTTTGATAAGAAATCAATTGATTCTAAAATTAATTAATTTTTTTTTGGAATGTGAGAAACATTTGTATACTTCACCTTGTAAAGTTATGCATTTGTGAGGAAGTAGAATACATATCTTTCTCCGAGAATTATCATTCTTTGATCAAACACTTTTTTTTTTATTCAAAAGTGATAGTTAGAATACTTATGCCTAATCTTAAAGAAAGATGAAAAAATGATAACTAGGAGTGATTTGTGTGAAAATACATACTGACTTAAGAAGGGATTGAGTAGAATGCGAGACTCTTTGTTGAGTATTGGTCGATCGTCTAACAAATAAATAAAGGAAATACAACGATTTACATTGATTCACCCACAACTTGGCCTATATGCATTTTTCCTTTAAGAAACTTCTCAAAGGATTTTATTAAAACTTAATTTCAAATGAGCACAAAAACTACTATTGGTTATATCTTCTCAATCTTCCCCTAAGTCTGATAACTTGACTATTCTTTAGTTGTCACTCTTAACTACAAACACATAAGATAAAAGGTATTGAATGTTATTCTCAAATAAAGGATATAATAACAATTTTAACAAGTGGGTAACTTCACAAAATGGAGAATACACAGGTTTCACAATTCCTACAAAGAACAATTTACTCTCAAACTTAAAATACTATATATCTCTTGTATATTCATAAAGTTAGTTCCTAATAGTAAGTTCATGCATTGTTTGTGCTTGTTGAAAGTTAATTACGGGGAGTAATTTAAGTAAAAGAAGTTGTAGTCTAAGAGAGAGCTTATAATATTTTTGTGTGTTGAACTTCTTCATGGGTATACTGTAAAGCTGATGAGCATCTAAGACTAGATGATACGATGAAGCGATGATATCTATAATACTCTTATTTCTTTCACAAGGCGAGTTGTCTACATATCTAAGTGATGTTAGTGAACAAATATTATGCATAATTGATGGTTGTATTAGTTTCTATCTTTGCTATTCATTTCTTGTTCTTAGGTTTCATTTTTGTGTGATTTGCTATCTAATAACAATTCTTTCAATTTTTTGTCATGTTCATCTTATCTCTTGTGCACAACACATAACTATCTTATTACAAAAAACAACCAAATTAGAGGTATCCTTCAAATACAAACAGATGTCTAAACCCTTACTTTAGCAATCCAACTTCAATGCAATTCTCTTCATAGAATTCCACTCAAGATGGAGACCAAGATCTTTACATTGCACCTGTCATACATTCTCATCTCAAATCCAGCTAATGACTCCTTACCTCATATTCATTGCAACAACTATTTTATAATTTCAACCCGAATCGACAACATGTTCCATCTCTAAAACTTTTCATATTCATTCATCATATAGATCTTCAAACCTAATCACATCATATTCATGTATCACAAATTTGGGGCACACTATACCTAAAGGGCTATACTACGTTTATGCATGAGAAAATTTAGAAAAATGGACAAATTTGAAAAAAAAATTATGACAATAGACAAGTTGTGCTTGTAAGTTTGATTTAAAGTAAAGAAATAGTGCTTGAAGCATGAGTTGTAGGACAACAAAGAGAAATCATATATGAAAGCACAATTTTTGTGCTTTTTTCAGATGTCGTGCTTCAAAGCATAACTTCTATTTTTTTTAATAATTGTACTTTACTTTTTCAAATATTGGTTTGAAATTATTTTAAAATCAACTTTTTATTTTTTTATTTTTTAAAATTATTTTTAAAAGCACATATTCTGATTTTTTTAATTCAATAAGGATTTGTTTCTAATCAACATTATTTTTTTTAAATAAGCAATATAACAACAAATATCATATACCATTTTTCCCCTTTATCTTTATATTATTTAAAAATAATTTGAAAGTCTAAATATAAGTGGGATAATTTTTCTCTTGAAATTTTCAAAGTAATATTTACTATTTCTACACATGTTTTATATTCTTGATATAATGTTACAAAAACATATCCTTTTTTTTTTAAAAAAGAAATCTTCCCTGTTATCATTATCATAAAATATGATCTTAGAATAGAGATAAAAGTGAAAAGAGTTTTAAGCTAAGTTCAAGAGGTAAGGTAAATTGAACTTTTAAAACTTTTCACAAATATGATGTAAAAATCAAAAGAAAAAAATAAAATCTCTTGGTAGAATTAGTTAATTGTGGGTTCACAAGCTATACAACATAATAATAATCAATTGAAAATTAAAACAATCAATTGTAGTTCGAGTCAGTACACCTTAACAAAACATCAAACAATTTGATTCAACAATCAATCAATTTTAGTTTCTTGATCAAGAATCCAACAACAGAAAGTAATCAACTAAATTTGAAAAACAGTGAATGTGATTTGTACATATTCTCGCAAGAAAGTTTGCAATCTATTGATTCACAAAATCAATCAGATAATTTTTCCATTGAATCGACAGCACAAAAAAGCAATCTATTAATTTGTAGAAACAAAAAATTGATTTTGTCAGAATGATACAATTTTACAAAATGTTCAAAAAGTAATGATTTTTTCACAATCAACAACTACTTATTCAAACCAGATTCGTTCACTTTCAAAGAATGAAACACAGTACAATTGAATCAGGAAAATAATACAGCTAGTGTAGTTTAGAAAAGTAATAAATTGAAATATAGAAATAGTTGATTGATTTTTCATGTAGAAAAAAAATTAACTAGATTTGAAACACGATTTAGATTTAAGGAGAGAGATAGTAAAAACATAAGAATTTATACTGGTTCACTCTTTTTCAAGAGCTACATCTAGTTTCCTTGCCAATCAAGCAAAGAAATTCAATAGAGATCGTAAATGTACAATCAATGCAATCAATAACTTGTTCGCACGCTATAAGAATACACTCAAACACTATACCACCCTACTGTAATTCTACAATAGTAAACCCTATACAATTGTAGTTCTAAAAACACCTTACAATTAATAAAAAATAAAAAAACAAACACAACTACAACCTATACAACTTCAGAGCACAAGAAAAACTCAAGGTTACATTGACTTCCCTCAATGAAGAAACAAAAAGACTAGAATAGTGCAATACACTCTAAGTTCAAGGGAAAAAGCTCAAAGATATACTTTATTGATTTCTCTTGATGAAAAACACACTTTTTTCTTTAAGAATAACTCACAATTCACGTTTTAAAATTATCACAATTTGTTTCGCTCTAGAAAACATGCTCTCAAATTGTCTATTAACTATATTTATAAACAATTTAAAAAAAAAATATACGGTAACAAAAACAATCGATTGATAATAAATTTTAAATCGATTGACTTGGCTAACGTGTTTTTTAACCAATTGATTGTAAAAAATAATTCTTTGAAAAACTCAGTGATCCATTATTATTGAAAATCATTAGTTAATTTAGTTTCTTGACTTGACTTCATCAAATACCAAAACTGCACTTTTATCAACAAAAAAAGAAGAGAAAGAATATAGTGAAGTATTTTCATATTCTTCTACACAAAATAGAATAATTTATTGAAAGATACAAAAAAGTAACTCAAAGATTATTCCATATTAAGACTTCTAAGGAATAATAAGTACAAAATATAGATGGACAACAAAGTTATTTGTAACACCACAAAAATAATTCATAATAGTTTCATTCTATGTCCCATTGATTAAAAATGTGCATCATTAAATCCTTATTAGAAAAAGTTATATGGAACAAAAAAAGATAGTGCAGAAAAAAAGTATATAATTCTTCAATAGATGTGCAAAATGTATTTATTCTTCCTCAACATGTAAACTATCATCATTAAGATAACAAAGTTGAATCTTGTGAACCCATTGCTCACTTTTCCTTGACAAAGATTTCGTAAACAAATTTGCTAGATTTTCACATGAGCAAACCTTTTATATTTCTAGATCACCATTCTTTTGAAGATCATAAGTAGAAAATAATCTTGAAAGAATATACTTAGTTGTATCCTTTTTAATATATCATTCTTTCAATGACCAATACATGCGGTATTGTCTTCATATTTAATTGTTGATGTCATCTTACTAAAGGATAGACCACAAGTTTCTGACATATGTTCAATTATAGATCTCAACCAAACATATCCATGATTTGTCTCATGTAATGATAAGATTTTTGTATGATTTAACAATGTTTCTATGATAGTTTATTTCACTTATTACCATGAATAAATATCCTATTTGTGATCGACCATTATGGGAATTTGATAAATAACTTATATTTTTATAGCCAGTCAAATATGATTTTGAAATATTTGAATTAAACAATTTCGTATTCATAGTACCCTAAGATAATGAAATCTATGATTTACCCCAATTCAATGTTTTCTTGTAGGTGGAGAACTATATCATGTTAACAAATTTACAACAAATGCTATATCAGGTTGTGTATAGTTAGCAAGATACATTTGTGCTCCAAAAACACTAAGATATAGTATTTCAGGATCAAAAAGTTCTTCATCCTTTTCTTAAGGTCCAAAAAAATCTTTATGGACCTTACAACAATTGAAGTGCATAATAGATATAATTCATCAATATAGATCTGTTTAATATCTTTTTGTTATGAAAATCTCTTAATATACAAAAATACCTTTATTTAAATACTCAATTTGTAATTCCAAACAAGTTTTTTTCCTTCTCATATCCTTCAACTCAAATTCTTTCTTTAACTAATCAATTGCCTTTGTAAGCTCTTTAGCAGTTCCAATGTTTATGTCATCTACAAAAACAACAATTATGCTATTTTTTTTTTGATATTTTCACATAAATAAAAGGACAAATGGAATCATTCTCATACCCTTCTTTTAACAAATACTCACTAAAACGATTATACCAAATGTGTTCGGATTGCTCATAGAGAGACTTGTTAATTTTGATTGAATAATTCTTTCTAAAATTTGCTGGGTGAATTAAATCCTTCAAACATATTGAAAACTTGTTTATTATATTAGATTGTCCAACTAGGATGTCAAGTCTAAAATTGGTGTATTAGCAACTAAGATATGTGATTTAATTACACATTTTGTATCACTGATAATTAGTTTGTTAATCTTTGTATATGAATTATCTTTGAATTTCTTATTCACATTTTTTTTTATCAAAATGAGATAATGTACATTCACTTTTGGGAATGGAGCAAAACCAATTGGATAAACCTCATGATTTTTCATTAAAAACTCATTATTTTGTTTAACCATAAGAATATATAAAATTAATTCAAATATTGTTTAAAACCTTTTTTACAATATTGTTATTGTAAGAGCAAATTAGTTCCATGAAAAATGTTTTTCCTCCATATAGTTTTGGCTAGAAAGTAATTCTAAACATTGTAGAATTACGTTCACTGACATTTTTAAAATCGTGCAACCATAAATACATCCAAACATAATGAACTTTGGGGAGAATTATAGTTTCTTGTTGGTCATGCTTTCTTTTAAACTACTCCATAAAATAAGAGGGTCTTTTACAATAATATATTGAAATTTTAACTCTTCATGGACGTGGCCACGAAGAAAAGAATTATAACTTTAGCCTTATTTTATTCAAATGCATTATTTCTATCTCTAGTGACATCACCCGTTCTATTTAAATGTATTTTGGCATCTCATATTTTAATTAAAAAATTATTTTTCGTAATATAAAGAGCTATACATTTACGTTTTCAAGATTTGACATGTTAATAACTATTATAAGAAAATTAAATATTAAATTAATAATAATCATATATATCTATCTATATATATATATACAGTGAAACTAATGAGATGAAGAAAAAGCCAATGTAAAATAAAATTGTTGAAAAGATGTAACAAATAACATGATGTTTTTATGTATGTGTAAAGTTAAATATTATAAATCAATAACAAAGCTTGTATAATTATTTATCATTGTAAAGTAAAAATAAATAAAAAACATATATTAGAGCTTTTCGTAGATACCAAAATGATAATAAATCATGGTGTAATTATTTTTTAGCACTTACTGCATAAAATACCCAGATTTATCTTTCCACTAATTACACGTATTTTAAAAATTATTTTTCATGAATTAAAGACTAGAAGCTTAAAATAAAAGTTAAATACGTACCACGGTAAAAATAGAAATATAATTACCTAGCTCGGTAGGTAGGTTAGAATTCTCCTAATTAAAAGAAAAGAAGAAAAATAAAGTATAAATTATTTTTATATTTTTTTTCTAAAAATTAAAATACTATATTTATAAATATAAACTGTAACTCAATGATTACTTGATATTAATACTCTTAAAAAGTAATAACTATATAACATGAAAGGTTAGTGAACAATCATAAAAATAATTCATAATATCACAAAAATCATTCATAACAATCATATATTTTTTTAAATATTATCCTTTTTCTAAGTACATATTTTCAAAATAAAAAAATAATTACTTACCATGTATACGAATAGAATTTTTCATATTCGCTGGATCAGTAATATTTCCTAATATGTATTTTTTGAAAAATGATTCTAATCATAATGTAATTTTATATTATTAAAATACTATTATTAGTGAATGCTTAAGTACATTACATATTTACAACTATATATAAGTGTGTACATTTTCCAAGAGTAATGTTTTTGGAAATATTCTAAAATTATAAATAATTTAAAGTTTTGCCTAGAGTTTTTCTACATTTTCTACTATTAACATAATTAAATAACTTATCTTCTTGGAATACTTATAAAAAATATATTACATATTGTATATATACGAGAATAAAAACATATATTTATTAATAATAAATAAATAATTTAGTGTTATAAAATAAATAATAATTTATACTTTTATCATTATATAACTTAGTTATAATTTATTTGTTTTAAATAGTTTTTATAGAAACATGTTAGCTTAATTCTTTATTTACACTGTCTGATTTTCCACATCATACCTTTCTCTGTCACGTCTCTCAATAATATTGTCGTTTAGTATAATGAGAGAAAAAAGTGACTAATATTCTAGCACAGAAATAATGTCGTTTTCATCAGTATTCTCATAATCATTGCTCAATTATTGAAGCTTTATGAAAAAGATAGTAACAATTTCACTTTCACCACGTTACATAGGGAAAATAATGACTAAACATAGGAAAATAACAGCTGCATCGTGCAGTCTAAATTTATATGAATTTAATCGAGATATACTAATAAGGAAAAATTATATTTTTGTTTAATTTTGATTTCAAAAGTATTGTTTATATAAATATTATTTTAAATTTGTATTTCGAATAAATTAGTTAGTTGATAATTTTTTTTTAATATATTTCTTCTCGTTGTTGTTTATCTATTTTATTTGAGAACAATGTGATATATATTTCCATTGAGCGTGTTTACTTCCTTTTGGATGAGATCTCCTCACCCTATCCCAAAAAGTTATATTTTCTGTTTTGACATTTATGTATTAATGAAACAATTTAATATAAACATGTATTTGAATACCATTGTGAGAATGATATAGTAATTTTTTTTGAATTTTCTATTATCATATAAATGTAAAAATAAATATAAAAAAGCAATCAATGAATATTTGCACAATAATATTGTTCATTTTTATTTCATTTTGTTTCTTACTATTAAACTAATTTTTCTTAAGAAAAATTATTATCTCAATTTACAAAAGAATCTATAAAATAATTATCATTTCAATTTTTTACTTTAATAGGTATTTTATGAAAAGTTTCCTACTTTTTTTTTTGTTCATTATTCCTTAAACTTTTTTTCTTGTACTATCTCTTTAAGATTTCAAAGTTGTTTTTTATTTATTTTTAAATAGATTTTACTATTAATCATAATTCAATTTAGAGTAAGTCTTCCTTTCCTCTAAACTATGTATCATTATTTTTGTTGACTTTAAATGAGAGTATCTCCCAGTTCACTAGTTCCCTTAATTAACAAATCTTATTATCTCATTTAAGTTTATCAAAGATTAGTTTAATTCCAATTGTTTTGTCATTACTAGGAAAATAAGAAACTTCTAATTAATGGAAACTATATTGAATTATAATTGAATTTTGTTATAATTATAGAAAGGTTGTTGAATGTTATTGGTATTAGATTTATTGAGATTGTATCTTGAATTGTTTGAAAATACTTTGATTTCCTATATGTTTGTTTTTTTTCATGTTTTTGAACTTGATTATTGATTTAAATGGCCAAATAAAATTATACTAGTTATAATAGGTAAATTGAGTATTATATCACGGAAAATGTGCATTTTAAGCTTGTTAGAGTAGATAAAATGGTTAAAGATGTCTTGGAAATATGTTTTGAAAATCTACAAAAATGTTGTTTCTATATATCTTGCTGGAGTGTCAAGTTGTCACTTGAGCGATGCTTAAGTGAGGACTATCAGCTTGATGTGGAATATTATTACTTGAGAGACTAAGTAGACACTGTGTGGAGTATTATTGCTTGAGTGACTAAGTAAACACTCAAGCGATAACTCTCATCAATCAAGTTATGATATATATTTTGAGCCAGAGATATGTCAAAGAAAATCTCTTTGGAACTCTTATCGCTCAAATGATGGACTACTGATGAGGTGGGTAAGATTGTAATACTCTAAAAAAGATATGGTCCCAACATATATAATGAAAAATGAATAATAAGATTTGCATTAATAGAGACATTTACATAACATAAACAAGTGACATACATTGATGTACTTGAGTTAAACGATATAAGATGAAATAGGTAAACTATCATAAAGAAGGTACTTTATACAACGGGTTTCTATGTATATCAGATTCAAAATAATATATACAATGGGTCTAAATTAAAGGATAAACTAAGCAACTTAATAAGTTGCATCCAAAATTTCAGTTTTTGGTAAGTTGTTTATAGTTATACCATTTATTTCTGAACCTATTTATCTGGAATACATGATTGGTAAAGTAGAGTAAAGTAAATGATTTTGTCATGATATATTTCAAAAGTTTAATACTTAAAAAAGGAACTGTACAAATCATATCTCGAATGTATAGAAAATAGTTTAATTAAACACACAAAATAGTAATGTTTGCGTATCACTAAAATCTCTTTAACTTTTGTACTACTATCTTATTGGTCCAATGTCAAGCTTAAATATTATGAGGGGCATCCATCCCATATACGCTCTTGAGGAATATGAACCTAGGGTACCCTCACATCTTTTAAGGTTCTTAAGTTATAGTGACCTAAATGTTCTTAAGTGACATAGTTTTAAACAATAATACTTTACAAGAAAACACTGAGTTTTGAAAGGGATTCTAGGGGTTAGGGTTTTACAATCCAAAGATCCTATATTTCTCCTAAATCATATCTCACACCACAAAGAGAAGGAAAAAGTGAATAGGAAAACCACTCACCTAAAATGAACTTTTGATTGATAACACTTGAATATGGCGAAGGAATGAAGTGATAGAGATGCTATAGAAATGATGGAGGAAGGAAGGAACATATGATCTTTGTGCCTTGAGTAATGAGGTACTCTTTTTTTTCTTTCCATCCTCAACTATCTTATTCCCTTGTTCCCTATATTAGTTATGTTCTTCATTTCTTGTCTAGCATAAACTAATCGAGCTTCGCTTGATTTCCTATAAGCGAAAACTAAGTTAGTTTCATGTCATAATGTAGAATGTAACATCCTTAATTTTAAATAACTATATTATTTATTTTATCTTTTCTTTAAACACAAGAGGTAGAAAAACCTACACTTTAACTCTTATAACTAAATTTATATTCTAAAAAGTTATTTATGTTTTATTTATATATATATACATATATATATGTATATGTATATATATGTATATATACATATATATGTATGTATATATACATATATATGTATGTATATATACATATATATATATATATATATATACAATACCATATGACCGTACGAAAAAAAAGTTAAAGAAATTTGCTTACAACTTTACATAAAAATAATGATAAAACTTAATCAAATATATATAATAAAATAAATTAAAGCAAAACTCCCAGTTAACCAGGCAAAAGGTAATGAACTAACACTAATAAAAAAACCACACAGTCTCCCTCTAGCTTCTCGACAATAGCTACTTCCCTAGGGGTGAGGTCTTCCATGTTGTAGTCACCTATGTCTGTTGTGACTTGGACTCCTACCATCCCTTCTATGGTGCACCTAATAGGCCTTTTTTGTCGATAATTTTCATGAAATATATGGTGGATTCTACCGCCTTTGGTAAAGTTAAAAGGTACATCAAAACCCTCACTCAATTTTATAGTTAATATGGAATCTGGTCCTAAGTATATTGGACATATAAGATATATATATCTGTAGAAATAACTAGTTCTAGAAGGGGGTTGAATGGAAGCTGAACCCAAATCACTGCAAACAATAGAATCAACTCTCAAAAATAGATGAACACAAAAAGAACATTGGGTTGGGCCACATTTAATTCTTCCTTAAGCAAACTGCTCAAGAGGTTCTAGTATAAAGTAAACGTTTACAAATAGTATAAAAACATTTACAGGTTAAACCAATCTCAATGTCCCCTTGAGATTTAGACCACTCAAAAATGAAAGAACCACTCTAAAAAAGAGTATATCTAAAGCTCACAAGAGATCACTTCACAATGGTGAAGAATTATAAACAACACAACCTAACCTACTAGACGCTCTATAGAAGCAAGAATTTGCAGTAGATGCTCAACTTTGTAATACTTATGAAGTATGTATTTCTCTTTGTTCTTGTTCCTTTTTTTTAGAAGAATGTCTTATTTATATCTTTGACATAATATGACCGTTTGAAGACTCAAAGAAGTAAGTTCAAATTGTATGAGAACTTCGTTTCTTTGCCATCCGACACAATAACTCATATTTGATGCATGTAAATTAGAGTTATATTTATTGAAAGACTATATCAATTCAAAAACCATTCTCTTTAATATAGAAGTTTAACATTTAAAGATTTGATGCTTCAAACTACAATATGTTATGTTGATAATGATGTAGGTATTGAAGATTTTGATCTTGGATTTAATCAGTGGTTTAGGTTGTAATTTATGGTTTTAATCATGTTATAAGTTCTTCTTTTATCATGATTTTATTATTAATTAAGTTAGAAAGCTTTCCATATGTTTTGAAACCCTTTATGAATTTAAATTATATTTTAGTAGATTAAAATGTATTTTAATAAGTTAAAATGTTCTTAGATTTGTTAAAAAAATAAGAAAAAAATATTTTAATTGATTAAAATGACAATTTATTACATTTAAACCACTTAAAACTCAAATTTATGTATTTGGCTTTGTTTTAATATATTGAAAATAATTTTTAATCAAATAAATTAACTTAAATCATAAATTTATTTTTAATTGATTAAAATCACTTCAACTTAAAAATTTAATGATTTTAGCATACTACAATATTAAAATATTGTTTTTAACATATTAAGAACCTAAAAAATTAAATCTAAGATCTATTTTAAGATTAAAATCACCAAGTAGCACATCTCTCTCATTTCTTATTAAAATTACAAAAAATCAAATTCATTCATTCAAAAAATTATTTTTCTAGTAAGAGTGACTTTAACACAAGAGAAATCAACACTTTCTTGGATCTTTATTGATTTAATATTTTAATTCAAATCCTTAGTTCAAGAAATTCATTGTGTAATCACCTTTATATGTTTATCCTAAACCCTAAATCCTATAATGTATGGTCATACTTTTCTATGTGATATTGTTCCTATATTTCTAAATTTTTTTTTTTATATCTATCTTAGTTAGAGTTGTCAATGGTATTGTTTATGATAGATTTCATAAGTGATGATAGAAAATCTGGTTGTATGTTGTATTTTATTTTTTTCTGAAGAGATTTTCTTAAAACTTGAATATAAAATGGATTGGTTTAATAAAAATAATTATACAACTAGATATTCCTTTTAGGATAGAGTAAATAAATAAAAATCTTTGCATTAGTCTCTTTTCTCATACCTTTTTAATTGATACATTTTGGTATTCTTAAAATAAAAAATCTTTAATATTATACTTCCATTTTTTTATAAAACTTGTTTTACAATTTTGTTTAAATTAATTTAATGAAAGTTAATAATGCTTTTATGAAAATCTTTCTTAGTCCAACTGAATCCTATTTAATTTAACCTATATTCTAAAAAGAATGATATTTTACATACATAATATATGTTCCAGTCTAAGTGTGGGCTAAATCAAATTTTAATAAATCATGTAAATTTTATGAAAGAAATTGATTAGAAGGAAAAAACTCTTTATTTTATACTTGGTATTTTTATTATACTAAAACAATTTTTATAATGCATTGAAATAAACTATTTATTTACCATTTTAAATATCAAGCATATTTACGTATTAAGTCAATACTATAAATTTCAGACATTTTTTTACAAAATATATTTTTATATAAGTTATACTCGGCTCTTAGAAAACTTAAGATACCAATGTCCATAATTTTTGCATGTATTGAGTAGATAGTATTTTAATTCGAATAAAATCTATTTTACGTCTCTCGAAATTCATTTAAACTAGCTTTAGTTTTTACATTTATAAAGTTCTTGGATTTTCTGAAATGTTAATGGAGTTTTTCCTCAATCCTCAATTTATTTTGATAAATGAGAGACTCAAAGAAGCAGAAGAAAAATTATGTTTAAAGAGGTTTCAAGGAACTTAAAATATAATTTATCCTTTTACTTTTAATAGTTAATAGAGTTTTTTACATTGACTTAGACAACTAATATAAGAATAAGTCATGTCCACCTAAAAAGCTTAGTAAAAACTAGATTTTTAAGTTGATACACTAAATTAAACTCTCAAAAATTGTAGATCAAAACCTAAAATAAATCGCCATAAAAATCAAATCAAACCTGAATTTAATTTTTTAAAGTTGGTCAAACTTATTTTAAGCCTAACCTATTTTCAATCCTATTTTTAGTTCTTATATGGTCAAACATAGTTAAAGTTCCTATATTCAGTTGAATTCTCAAACTCAAAAAGAAAATATAAATTTAGTCACTTTTTCCTAAAAAGTATTATGTTTTTAAAAATAAATAAATATTAAAGTGACGGCTTTTTAGAAGTTGAGAAACGTAAAAACATAAAAACTATTTTTTTTTTCAAAATTTTATTAAACGTATGCAGTTCTGAGCTAAACTTATTAAATAAATAAGAAATGAGATACACCATAAAACGTGATTTCCAATAACATGCTAGATTTAATTATTAATTTAATTCTTTTACGTTATTCAATTTATTTCCTGTTTTGAGAATTTTTTAACGTCAGTCTCCTCTTTTCAAAAAATATTTTAATTTAACGTGACCTTTTCTTTTCCTTTGGGAGAAGAGAATTAGATATTTTTTTATTTTTATTTTTAATGTAAGTAATAATTAAATATTAAATATTAAAAATATATTGTAGAACAAGCAGGTTCTTTTGTTCGTTCCTATCCTGATTCTCCTGTGACACAACCGCATTCTCTCTCTGCGTTGTTGGAACATTCACGAAATGGAGAACAACGCATTCAGAGATCGAATCTTTGCGGACAATGAACACGAAGAAATCCCTGATTCCTTCGTTTGCTGCGTTTGTCTGTAAGTCTCTTCCAATTGCATAACATTTCAAGTTCTTTTGATTCCAAAGTGGAACGCCCTTTTTTGTGTTCTTCATCAAGCCTCAATTGTGTGCTCTAATTCTTATTCATATTTCAAAAGGGTCACTAGGGATGCCGTTATTTCTTAAAGAACATGAATTTTATTCTCGATTCAAGCTTAGTTGATGTGGGCAATTCCAGGGTTATTTTTCTTGTTCGCGATCTGAAGTTGGTACACCTGCATTTTACATTCGAAATTTCAATTGAATGCCAAATTCTTTGAGAGTGGGGTAAATGCTAATAAAAGGAATAAATCAGAGAAATAGTTCTTCAATTTTTTGCAATTTTTGTTTGAAAAATGGCAAATGAAATTTGACTCCAAAACCCAAAAATCTTGTATCCTGAGGCAGGATTAGAGGTTGCAGATTCTTGAGCTTTGAAATTTTTAATCTATTCTTTGAAGGAATGGATTCGTTATTCTTGAGCTGCCATATTTTCTTTGTTCAAATAGTGTGCACTGATTTTGGTTTTGCTTTCATTATGCAGGGATCTATTGTACAAGCCCATTGTTCTATGTAAGGCAGCATTATTTTGTAGAGATGCATGTGAATATGTTATCAGTTTGATAAATTCTCAGTCTTTTTTCCTCTCTATTTGCAGCATGTGGCCACATATGCTGTTTCTGGTGTGTCTATAATTCAATGAATTGTCTGCGCGAGTCTCAATGTCCAGTATGTAGGCATCAATACTATCACTTCCCAACAGTCTGCCAAATGCTTCACTTTTTGCTTCTTAAGATTTATACTGTTGCTTACAAGAGAAGGGAAGACCAAACTCTTGGTATATCACTTTCCCTAATGGCCTATGCACGAGCATACTAAATATACATGGGTGCAATGATTCTTATACATCTCAATGATTTATTGTGCAATGCATTTAATATAACGGTGTTTCTAAAATTGTGATGGTTTTCTATTGATGGTGATCCATTCAAGCTGTGTCATCCATGCATTCCAACATGATTGATTATGGATTATTATTGTCTACTTCTGTCGTCCATTATTTTATTTTATTTTTCTGGACTGGTGCGAGCTCAATTTTGGATCCTTGTTCTATTTTACATATCCCAATGCTAAGATGGAGGATGATTAAGGGAAAAATGTTGGTTAACATCTATCATGGAAACTCACTTAAGGTTGTTTGGTTATGTGCGGACAAAGATCAATATGGATTCTAGTGAGAAAAGGTTATCTAAGGGGAGGAAGTTCAATTCAAAATGATAGAGGACGAGTTAACGAAAGACTAAGAGAAACCATTAAAAAAACCTTGATCTGAATACTGGAAATTCTTTTAGTAAATCCAGTGGTGCCAAGTTGTCATTTAATTAGTCCACATAACCAGCTTCACTTCATGGCATTAGGCCTCAATTGGGCTAGGTACCTCTCCTCCATTCAAAAGTTTTGTTGCTATGTTCTTGAATTCGTATAATTGAATTATGTAAGGAAATAAAGAATTATTTTATTGATAACCATCACTCTAATTGTAACAATTAGACCCTTTAAAATAAGGAAATAAATACAAATGCGTTGAGATGAAGATTCTAAAAATATTTTCTTCTAATCACTACGGAGATATTGGAGACATTTTTATCTAATAATTTGTTGTTTACAACACCCATCCTTAAGTTATCTTTTAGTTGGTAAATGTATCGTTCATTTCCAAATTGCCTAAGATTCTAGAATTCTTTCTGAGGAAGCCCTATAGTGAAAATGCCTGCAACTTGAAGTCCTATCAATATTATCTTTCATGAAGTGTCTATCAATTTGTTGTTATTTTAAGTTTTGAGCTTGAAATTTGTGGTATTCTGATTTGATGTCATTGTTATTGGAATTTCTAGACATAATATTACTGTTAGTTATGGTTGTCTCTTCATTAATTTTGCATTACAATTGTATTTCTTTTTTTTTTTAAATTATCTATATGTATATTGTATTTCTTTTGACTGCAATGCTTCCTCCATAACCTGTTATGGTTTATGTTATAATTTCATAAAAGACTTTTTGGGGTTATCCATATTTTCCGTTATCCGATAACATTGGGTTGAAGTTGCACCTAGGCCTTTCTTAGAAGCATGGAGAGATCCAATAACAATACCACCACTTGATAGTTGTGTTTTTTTGTTGGTTGCTTGTCTCCTTGTATAAATTATTGGTTCTCCTGAACAGCTGCACAATTAAAATTAAGAGAAAGATCATCATCAAAAACCAACTTTTTCCCCCTTCTTCATTATCATTATCATCATCCACTTATCCCACTAACCACTCATCAATGTCATTCAGTACAATAGGGTTTATTTTATTCCTAATATTGTATCTTTGGGCAAGTTCTTGGTTATACTTTATGTAAACCAAATCATGCAACCTTTTCTTGTCCAGCCTATTATCATTTATGGATGAATTTGCATAATGAATAAGTAAAATGTGAGTTAATTTCTTTCACATTCTAGAGAAAAGATGATACTGAAATGAATCATGTCATGGACAATAATTATTATTAGTTCAAGTACATTTCAATTGTGCTCACATCCCGATGAACTACATGTCAAACTTAAAATCTTAATTGCTAGCTTTTGTAAGTTTGGAGTTGTGTGAATTCTTCCACCATTGAGCTATGAAAGCAAAGTAATTTAGAATGTAACCATTATATCTTTAACACAATTTAGAAAGTGTTAAGTGTCTCACCTGGTAATGTGGTTTTCCTTGATTCTTTGACAAAGTGACAACTTAATTAAAATTTTTTCTTGCATATCTTGGCATTTACTTGGCACTAACTTCTTGATGCAAGCATACAATCCATTCTGTAACTTGCAAATCATATTCCATTTTCGGGCTGGAATAATAAAACTATATGAGTTCAAATGTTCAAATCATATTCCATTTTCAGGGGACATAGTAACAGAAGTTTGGTCGTTAAGAAAAGAAAAATGTTCTAATCCTAGCAGTTTAAAGTAGCCAGCCAGCCCCTTTCCTTTCTTTCCCGTGGAGTGCTCTCTTCCACTTATTATGTCAGTTTAGGTTTTCTTCTCTAGTGGAGTATCACTCATGAGCTGTCTGAACATTTGTTTTAACTTTACTTGTCTAGGATTTTTCATAGAATTCGTCTTCTATATTATCTTGGTAACTATGAGCCATTTTAATACTTTTTAATGAAACAACCTATCCAGTCATGAAATGCTTGTAGAAAAGAGAAATACTGTGGCATTAACCACAAGCTGGTTAAACACAGTATCTAGAGCCTAATGATAGACAAATCGTGGAGTTGTTGAAAGGGCATGAAGCTGCAAACACCAATGCACTAATTGTAGTACAATAGCGTTGTAATTCACTAGTTATTTCAGATGCTCTCCAAATCTAATAGATCATTGTGTTGAATAGTGGGATCATAATCTTTTACCGTAAACATAGCTGCATGCACACACAGCAACATCGACTATAAGAAATCCACCAATTCATGTGTGATGTGTAAATAATTACAGTTGCATACCCATAGTCAATAGCCCTACATATTGAGATAGACGGTGTTTCATTTCAGAGATCTTATCTGGAACATTAAAACTAAATTCTTCAATTCAATTGATCAACTAGTACTGGGCTTCACCAAGTCATTGGGAGGTCTTCAAATAAGTTATATGTGTTAAAGATTACTGAACATATTTATATGCTCTGACTCGAAGAGAAATGTTAGAAATTATGTAAATAGGTTGTTTTAGTCTGATTTCATGCTGTATTTGTAATTATAGTAGGGTAACTGTAAATTCTTGTATTTATGTCACTTATTATTACTAATATCTTCCACCTTGTCTGTGTAATTCACATAGGGATTGCATACTGTAATAGGTACTTGATAGTGGCAACTATTAGAAGTATCCATCTGTCTTGAATTAAGTAATTTGTCTTATTTTGGATAAACTTCTCATAAAACACATTGGAAAAGTAGGAAAGTAAATTGAACCAAACATCTCGCATATGTTGGAATCTAGTTATGCACCTTAGCTTTTGGAGTAGATGAGATAAATTAAAAGAAAAAACAAAAGTGCATAAATTAATTTTAACTTATGCCAGAATGATTCATCTTACCTCATTTTCTTCTGTTACACGGTGTTTATTGAGAAGTTTATTTAAACTAGGCCTTTCATTGATAAACTTTTTCTTCTCTGTTTTTGATTTTATGTCCTCAGCACTTATGGATATCCAAAACTTTATCATATGATTTTGTTCTTTCTTTTTTACTGCATTATGATTCTTGGTTTTCCTTGTATACTTCTAGAAAATGCAGTTTTTCCTTCTTTGATGCCACTTTCTAGTAAATTTGTATTTAGCATAGAAGTAATCCTTCTGTCTACTTTGTTGGGCTAGTTTTGACAATCATTCTTATTGACATCTTGCTTCAGAGGAAGAAAAGAAATCAGGATTCTACTCTCCTCAATTTGATCCTGATACATGTGAATCACAAGCTAAATTTGGTCATTCTGGTATCCCTTCTTCCTCCTCTGTTACGAATTTGACATCCAACTCATGTAATGTGGGAACTTCTGAATGTATGGAGCAATCAGGGTCCACCACCCATGAAAGAGACGAAGGAATAGTCAATTCTAATGGAGACCCTGATATTGTTGGAACTCCTGCTAAAAGAAAAAAATTGCCTCAGGAAGGGATTTCTCTCCAACAGAAATTATCAGTTGCAGATGTGACGTGTACAATGTGCAAGCAACTGCTCTTTCGTCCTGTAGTTCTTAATTGTGGCCATGGTACTCAATGCACTTAAATTTTCTTTCAATTATAACTGATTGGATTTATTAATAATAAAACACTTAAATGGTATATTGATTTTGTTCTACTTTTCCTCAATCCCACCAGTATACTGTCAAACTTGTGTCACCAACACAGATGACGACACGCTCAGATGCCAAGTTTGTCATAGTCCACATCCCAGAAGGTTTCCAAAAGTATGTTTGGAGTTAGATCACTTTTTGGAGGAACACTTTCCTGAAGAATATAGACAGCGGAGAGATGCCATTGAACTAAAACAGATCAAAGTCAAACTTGAGACCCCTTCTTGTATGTATATTGCGTACATTTTTATTACATGACTGATATCTTGAAGCGTACAGCTTTGGGTGAAAATATTGAAATATATGTGTATATCTTTCGGCTTTCTATTAAGACTATGATTGGGAAATGTGCTTTTTAGTTTTCGTACTCTCGGTCAAGCGTGGTAAAATGGTTCTGCTCTTCAAACTTTAAAAAACATGTGTATTTAGTCTCTCTCTAATAATTCATGTTTTTTAAAGTTCGGAAGGATTAAATTCACATCTTTTTTAAGTTTGCGGACCAAATTCATCAATATAAAAATATAGGAATCTTGACCTTGTATGACCGAAAGTATAGAGATTAAAACAATACATTTTTTTTCCTAGGATATTTTATATTGTTAAGTATTGAGCATTCTAGCATAACCACTATTTATACTAAATATTTGAATCCTAATTTACTTAAACAAACAAACAATGTATGAAATATATTACAATATGGAAGTCAGTCTTTTGTTATAATCTACAATACTCTAAAATATTTTATTATTTTTCTATATATTTCCTAAGTGGTTGATTTCTTGTTGTACGGTGTTTCTTTCATTATTTTTCTATCTATTTTCATGTTCTTCTAGTTACTTCTTGGTTTTCTTTCAGGTTCATTGGATAACGGTAACAAAGGAGAAAATAAAGATTGGTGGTCAGATCCTGACTCAAAAGTTCACATTGGAGTTGGTTGTGATTTTTGCGGGGTAAAAGTTCTATTCCATCATATCTTCCGTTTTTTTTTCTGTTCATTTTGTTGCTCTGTTTGTTGCTCTGTTTCCAATTTCTTTTGTTTTTATCGTGCCCTTTATATTATTTTCACTTATTGTCCTATAGTATGTCATAAACTACATCAAGTTTCTTTATTTCATGGACCAAGATAGGGTGGCTGTCGTTTCATGTGGTTGCTTGTCGTTCTTAGTGACTAGGTATTGACTTGTAGTTGACACTTGAGGTATCTCATGTGCACAAAGCGAGTCACAGGTTCCCTGTTCAAGCTACAAACCTATAATTATAACTTGCTTATTTGCAGCACACTGCCAACTTACAATACTCGTGCATTTTCATATGGTTCAAGAACCTACACTAGATTAACGATGCCTTCTTAGATATTTATCTGATAACTAATTCCAATTTTGTTGTTTTCAAGTTGATCTGTACATGGTTTATATGGAAATTGCATTCTGTTGAAGCCATATTTTGTGTATTATTCAAAGTGATAATTAATATAATCTTTGCTTCAGCAAAAAGGCAAGAGTTTACTATTTTGTAGTGTTCAGATGCCAACCTGAAGATTTAGGCCTGTTTGATTCCCTTTTAACATTTTTTTGTTTAAAAATAGTTTTCTAAAATAATTCCACACTAATTGCAATCAATTTGTCATTCTAAAATGTACTAGGTTATAAAATTGTTTCCCAAAACAAGTAACAACTTGGACATGTCTTCTTATCCTGTTTTCTTCTAGTCCTCTGTTCAAATGCTCAAGGACAGTTTTAAAAATAATAAATATACTCGGGAGAAACAAATTTTAGAAAAAAAAAAAGTTTTCGAAAGCAGTAAACAAACAAGTCCTTATTTCACTTCTTTTTAACTTAGTATTTCTCTTGAAGCTGCAGTGTCTTTAACTCTTATGCTTATAGTTTTGTGTAGTATGCTAATGTGTGACTCATCACAGATGTTTCCAATCATTGGAGATAGATATAGATGCGCTGATTGTACAGAAAAGATGGGTTTTGATCTTTGTGGTGATTGCTATGCAACTCGTTCCAAGCTTCCCGGTCGATTTAACCAACAACACACCTCAGAGCACAAGTTCAAGCTTGAGCAATCCAACATTATTCATAACATAATGTTGAGGCTGGCCACAGCACAGTTAGGGGACACTTCTATTGACCTGGAGTCTGTAGGAAACTTAGAGATTGCCTCAGACGGCCCCACTTTGTTTGATGATGGAGAAGATAACCACAGTGATTCTGAAGCCAACAATTGAGAAACTGAGCTTAGCAAAAAAGGTCCATGGTCTTGTGTTCTTGTGTCTGGTGGGGGGGTTTGAGTGGATAACTCCTGATTTGAGAGGAGCAAATAATGCAGTGCTTTGCTAGTGAATTGGTTGGGGAAATTCTCAATTCCAATGGTGTATTCACTTTCCTATTGCATGGCAACTTGACTGTTTTTATGTCTCAGTTCACCTGAATTTGTCTCCAGCTTGTGGCAATCCGTGGCTGTTTTCTGTTGTTGCATTTGGTGCAGGCAATTCTGTTACCCCTTTCATGGTAACAATTCTGATTCCTGTATCTGCCTATTTCAACATATTATTCGGCAATGTACATATTCTTGGAGTTTGTCTGATATCTATCATGTGTTTCTTACAATAACATTAATAATATTTAGTACATCATTGTGAATAATATACCACGGAGCACATAGTATAATTCTCGCGTGTGTGTCTATATTATTAATGATGATGGCATGGACAGAGAGCTTCTCAAATAACTTTTATGGGGTTGATTTTAGATTCTTAGAATGTAAAATTAAAACAAAAGTGGCTCATCAATTTTCTTAAACTTATCAAAATGAATTTACCAATTAAAATGTATGACGTGTTTCTCATTCAAGAAGCTTTGATAAAAGCGTCTGGTTTGAACAATTTCTTCAGTAGAACTTAGAAAAGTAAAAATTGAATTAAGTTTTTCTCGTAAATAAAAAAAAAGTAGAAGTTTTCTTAACTGTTCAAAGTTTTTATTTTTTAACTTTTACGTAAAGTAATTTTAGTTTACTCAATTCTTTTTTCTAAAAGTCTTCGAAGAAGAAACCTTTTTGTGTCTAATTTCTGATATCTTTCTCTCTGAATGAGATCTCAATTCCAGCGATGGTTTCATTAGATATCTTACAACTAGAATAGCTCTTTTTTCCTATCCAGTTCCTCCACCACCGCGAACCCCAGTGAAATTCAGGCATGATATACTTTTTAGTTATTGGGAAAACTCGAGTACTCTCTTTCGGATCCAAGAAAGAACTCTCAGAGATCTTTTTTTTCTTTTGGAAGATACAGGAGCGGAACAATCAACCTATTGATATTAGAAGACTCAGATGATTCTTCCAATGTATCATTTTTGGGTCCAATGGAATTCATAGGTATTAAGAGTGTTTGGATTAGAGGTTGTCAATTTTATTTTACAAATGTTTTAGGGTTATGATCCTAACACGGTATTAAAAAAAATGTCTGTCGTTTCTTAAATTTTCACAGGATATCTTCACTCCTTTTCAATACATACAGTGACTTTCTTAATCATTTGAAAATATTACACCATATACTTTCATTATTCCAGAATTACATTGTGGGCGTTTATATATGTAAGTAAAGTGGCCTAAAAGCAAACTTTGAGTAAACTTTCTTTCAATCCATTTTGTTTTGTGAAAAGCAAAATGGATGCAGGATGAAATGGAGAATCAAACATGAAATGTAGTAGTCCTTGTTCCATTAAGGGAAAACGATATGTAAAATCATTGACTTTATGTTAAGTTATCCAAACTATTTTGATCCATTTAAAAAAAAAAATTAAAACATTCAAAATTAGAAATATATTTTAAAAATTTAAGTGACATTGTTAAACTTATAACATATATGTATACTTTAATAAAATAGTATTATTTTTTAAAATTATTATTATTATTATTATCTTATAAAATGAACCGAACAGATAGTAATGAGTTCAATTGATGTCGTAATTTTGACAGTTATATTAGTACTTAATATAACTAGTATTAGTTGATAATCAACATATATTTTCAACATGGAGAGTCTAAAATAGATGAAAAATGTGTCAATACAATAAGATTCAAATTATGTTTTTAAGTTTTGAATTAGACTAAAAACTTTAGAACTCAAAGATAAAGAAATTTAAATATATTTATTACGAAACACGAATTTAATTCATATAATTAAATAAATGTGAAAATTTAAATTTATAAGTAAAAAGAAAAAAAATAAGAAGAGAAATAAGTTAAAAAAAAGATAGATTGTGGGTCGAAAATTAAAAATCAAGAAAAAAAATAGACGAGAGACTTAAAAAATAAAAAATGGTGTGCTACTTCTTGAAGAAAAAGATGATTTCATGCTTAATAAGTTTCAAACAAATAATCACCACTTAGTTCCTAAGAATTAAGATAAAACTCTAAAAATCGTTTCGCATTCACAAATGCTAAAATTCTCTCAATATTTTAAGATCTCAAAAGTATTTCTACAAAGAAGAAACATGACTATTTACATAATGAGTCACCTTTAAATGCAAACGTAAATACATGGAAAATTAAATTCAAATCTTATTTCGAAAACCTTAGTCGAAAATATAAGGAGGAAAATTTGAAGTTTGAAATTCAAGTTCCCTTCTATGGTGCCGAAAATAATAAGGCATGGTTAGTGTTTGGTACATGCTTTCCTTGCTGTAAGTAGTCACACTTTCCTGGTCTTCTTTTTCACCTTTGAAACTCCAACTTTACCCCACTTTTCTTGATTGAATTTCTTGAGGTAACTGGGCTAGGATTAGCCCACTAAATAACTATTTAACAAATTATTAATTGTACTGAAAAATTACATGGAAAAATGTCCTAATTTTAAGTTCAAGAATTACGAAATAAAGAATTAGCATTAGTCAGAGATAGAATATTATGTACAGAAAATCTAATGGAATTCCCTAACTAATGATTTGCCCAAAAGTTAAAGTTATCTCTAACCAGTTGTATGTGATGCAAATATTGTTTTCTATTGGGGTAATATATTTTGAAATGGTGCATTTACTAAGTAGGGGTGCGTTTAGTAGTCCAGAGCCCAATTTTTAACCATGTATTTGGATTTAAGTATAACAATTGGACTTAATATTAAATGGAATTGTGTTTATTACATCAGGGTGCCGTTAGTAGTTCACTAGCCAATTTAAAATCAATTTAGACTTTAATATAATAATTTGGCTTTAAAATAAATGAGACTATATTTATCAACTAGGGTGCGTTTAGTATATCAAAACCCAATTTTATTCATCAATTTGACTTAAATATAACAATTAGGTTTTGAATTAAATGTGACTGTGTTTGTTATATAAGAGTTCATTTAGTAGATTAGAACCCAATTTTTAACAACCAATTTGAACTTATCATAATTGACTTTAAATAAAATGAGAATGCCTTATAGGAGTTGCATTTAGTAACAAACAATTTGGACTTAAAGATAGGATTTAGACTTATTTATGTAATAAATTAGTTTACAGAAAATAATTAGGATTTTTTTATTAAAAGTAAAAAATTGGTTTATTTTTAAAGTCAACATATAAAATCAACACATAACAAATAATTGCTTTATTATATGTTATGCATGATAAAATATAATTTTATTAAAGGTCAGTTTTAAATATTCTTATAAAGTAAATGAAATTTAAAATTAATAAAAGAAATCGCTAAATTAAATGTTAATTGGTAAAATTCATAAGAACCTATGCAAATATATGATTCCGTTTAAACCTAAGTGTGTCATGTGTTTTTATTTGACAATCAATTTCTGATTGTAATGTTGCATGTCATCGTTGATAATGAAATAGTTTTAGTTTTTTTTTTTTTTTTTTTTTTTTTTGTTATGGACTGTGTGGTAACAAATAAGAATTAATTAGTGATGAGCATAACTTTAGTTAATTAACTATTCAACTAGACATGTTTAATTTCTTAGCTGCTCTTTACGTCTTTTTTTTTTTTTTTTTTTTTTTTTTTTTTTTTTTTTTTTTTTTTTCTGAGCACCTAACCTATTAGGTAATTAGACAATACAATTTAATAATAAATAGACTATGTTGTCAATTTAATTATAATATAAATACAATTAGAGATGTAGTGTTTTAGGTACTTAACTCAATTGGGTTGGTAACTATTGTCAATGAATGTCTTTCTTCACATAACTCTTCTTAGTTGCTTGTAACACTAATTAGTTGACTGAAAATGAACGATTTCATGAGGAAGTTCAACAAGTAAAGGAAGAAGCTAAATTGACGAATAAAAGGACTACACAATTGGAGTGAGGATGATGTGACAATAACTCGCCATGATGATGGATCGACAACATAGTGATGCTTCAAGCCGTATGAGTCAAGTCCACCACCATTATGCTAAAGAGCATGATCCCGAACCCCTTCCTTGAAGTTCATCCCAAAATGTAAGTTTCATTATTTCACACTTCTTCTCATATACTAAATGTTCTATTTATTGAAATGGTTTGCATTGTTTTCACAGGTAATTAATGGACAATATTACTACTCATTGCAATGCATAGGAGATTTGTCATACTATCCTACTATGTAATAGATTTTTTATTACTTTGCATTGTGTTTGAACTTATTTCAAACTAAATTAATATTAACTGTGCTGATTAATTGGGTTTATAATTTACATTTGTACTCGAGTTTGAGATTAGTTATTGCATATGCTATGCAATTTAAAATTTTAGTTTGTGATCGATGATCTGATTACTATTACTACTAGTGGAAAGATAGGATTTTATGATAAGATCTGACGTAGGTTAAAAGGGAACCACTATAAACAAAAACACAGTGGTAATTTTGTAAATAAATGAAGACATATTATATCTGTTAAGGGATAACTGATGTAATAGGATCAATTCTACATTGATTACCAAAAACAACTCACGTAGAAAATAGCCACGAAAATCCCATTAAAATTTATTTGAAAAAACAATTACTCGTGTCAGTTATTACACCGGTTGCTGCTCCAATTGATGTAATAAAGTGACTTTCTATATCGATTGCTAGAAATAATTGATGTAGAAAATAGCCCATGAAAATCCCACTAAAATTTATTTGAAAAACTAATTTACTCGTGTCACTTATTACATCGGTTGATGCTCCAACTGATCTAATAGAGTGACTTTCAACTTCAATTATGAGCTCCAACCAATGTAGAAAGTAGCACTACAAGCTCCAATTAAAAATATATTTTGGCCAGACTTATTACATCGGTTATTTATACAACTGATGCAATAAATACCCTATTATGTCAGTTATTTTAGCAACGGATGTAATTGATGTATACTTTTTAACCTAACATTTTCACTACTTTTGTTGTTTGTCTTTCTCTCGCACCGTTGAGTCTCTACTACTTGCGTTGAGTCTTTGCTGCTTGTTCTCATTGTTTTCACTAACATTTGGTTCCTTCCCTCGTCGGTACCCTTTGTCTACTTTGCTCTATTTTTCATTTTTGATGTGTGTGGTTTGTTTAACTTATTTTTACGTTGACGCCGTAGGTTATTAAGGGTGTCATAACGTGACTTTAATTGACATGTGAGTCTATCTCCATTGTGAATCGTGAACTTGCTTGGTTCCACCTCTATCCCTTACCACTTCTCTTTATAACACGTTAGTGGTTTTGTAAAATTAATTAAAAATAGTTAGAATTTTTTTTTTCGATACAAATTTTTTAATAGTAACTTCATTTAGTGTATATTTGATAGTAAAGTCTTTACATTGCACAAATTTATCATAGATTTTGAGTTATCAAAATTTAGGGTGAAAAAACTTCAAATGGTCATAACTTTTGATAGTAGAGTCCCAAAAAACATGGTTCCAACTTACAACTGATGTAATATATTAAATTTTTTTCTTTTTTTTTAAATGCTCTTTTACACCAACTTTGTTTATAACTAATATAATATTGATGTATTTTACATTGGTTCAAGAACCATTGTAAAAAGTCATGAACTTTCTACATCGTCCACATCAACACCAGTTGTGGAATTGATGTAAAAGGTCTTCCAAAATTAATGTAGAATCCAAATTTTCTACTAGTCTATATTGTAATTAGAATTTTAAATTCAGTTGACCACTATATTGAGTATAATTTTAAATTTCATTGGATTTGTCATTTTCTTATTGAAATTGAAATATGCTTTCCAAATCAAGTACGAATTTTAGACTTGGTTTTCAAAATTTAAACATTTTTTTAAAATCCACACAGCATCAGTTTAAGCGTATGTTTAACTCACTTTAACACAATTATTTTTTAAAATTTTGCTTATGCGGGCCAAATTCTTTCTAACCAATTTTTTCAACTAGCATTCGCTCAAAGGATGCAATGACATTTTATATCTTTTTTTTTTTTTTTTTTTTTTTTTTCTGTCAAGCATTTTTTTATTCTTTTCTCACAATTTTTTTTTTTATTTCAATAAGTGTTGATTAGGCTGAGGCACTGCTTGGTCGACGCTTTAAATTTTTCTCGTCTGCAACATCTGCTTGGTCGACGCTTCATTAATATATAAAATAATAAGCATCGGCTAGGCTGACACACTCTTCATAAATAATATATTATTTTGCATCTTCTAAATTGACACCTGATATTTTTTTATTTGTTTTCATATTTAGCATCCACTTCAGTGGCGCTTATTAATATATAACATAATTTATTGCACGGGTGTAGCCCAACTACATTTAATTTGAATAAATTATCTGTATCCCCTTAGAGTCAGCTTGGCCTATGCTATTTGTGTCCTATAGGCTAGCCGACGTAAAGCTCAGTAGCTTCCAGGGTTCCAACATTAGTGTTATGGCCGACACATATCCAACACACAAAGCGTCGATTTTTTTCCTTTTGTATCCATTTTTGGCTAACTTTATTTTCCTAAAATCTTGTAGTGATAATAGGGGAGGATAAGGTTTTATTAGATAGTGATTTTTTAGGAAGAAATAAAAGAAGCCATAAATCATGTCGAAGCACAAAAAGTCCCAAGCGAGATGGGTAAAATTTCAACTTTCTTAAGAATAATTGGGAGGTCACTAAGACAAATGTTATCTAGGAAGTAAAATGTTCCAAAACTTAGGTCACATTCCTAGAGGTTGTAATGCATCATTTATATCTTGACTTCCTAATAGGGAAGACTCATATAGTTTACACTAGTAAGCCAATATCTTTAGTTGAATGTGTGTATAAGGATATAGTTAAGGTGTTAGCAAATAAGATCAAGTTAATTCTTCCAAAAATTATTGATAATAGTTAGTTAGCATTTGTTAAGAGTAGAGGCTTACTGAAAATTATTTTGGTTATAGACTATGAAAAAGCCTATGATTTAATGGATTAGAACTTTTTATACTACATGATGGAAATATTAGACTTTAGTATAAAATGGATTGGTTGGATAAAAGTCTGCTTGGAATCGTCCACCATTTCATTCTTGGTAAATGATAGCCCTCTGAAAGAATTTAAACCAATGAAAGAGTTGAGACAATGTGACCCTATGACACCATTTCTTTTTTTAATAGTGGTTGAGGAGATAGTTGCAGTTTATGAAAGTCAAATAATTAAGAAAAAATTGTATGGAAGAGTGCATGTGGGTAGGAATAACAATGTTATGAGCTTACTACAGTTTACGAATGACACACTCTTTCTTTGTGAAACTAGTTACCAAACATAGTGATCATAAAAAAATGTCTTGAGTAGCTTTGAACTAATATATAGTCTTAAGGTTAGTTTTTATAAGAGTCAAATAGGAGTCATTGGGATTGATAATGACATTTTGTACCAATACTCAATGATTTTAAACTGCAGTCTTATGCAACTACCTTTTAAATATTTCAGTATGCAGATTGGAGGGAATCCAAGGAAAATTCAACTTTGGAAATATATGGTAGAAAAAGTTAAGAATAAACTTGCAAGATGGAAGGGAAGAGTCTTGTCTTTCACAGGCCGAGTGTGTCCTAACTACATTATCAATCTATCTATCTTTCTATAAACCAACGAAAAGTATATGCAAAGTATTAACAAAAATCCAAAGAAACTTTCTCTAAGGATGAGGTTCAGAAGGAAGGAAGATATCTTGGGTTGAATGGAAATGTCTTTGCAAAGTAAAGGATGAAGGTGGTCTAGGAATTAAAGATATAGAAAATTTCAACATAATCTTATTAACTAAGTGGAAGTGGAGATGTGAATGTTAAAGACTATGGAAGGAGGTCATAGATTCTAAATACGGGTCACGCGGAATTTTAAATAAAGAAAATTAGGTGAATCAACTATCGTAATGCTGACTCAACTACAGGGGTCTAAGAGTTTTGGACAACATAATATACTTATTTTTGTTAATCAATAGCAAGAGAATGAGGTAATCCTTTGTGTATATGTTTTCTTCAATCATATTAATCTTTTGTCATTGTTACCATGCTTCTTTATGATAAAGCCAATATAATATCTCCTATTGAGTATATTATTTGTATATGTTTCTTTTTTGCATTAATATTTTCCTTCTTGAGCAATATGGTTACCAAAACATATTAGATCACAAAATTTGATGGATAATGAAAATTACATTATGAAGAAATTTTCCTTTTATTTTTGAATAGCGAAAATAAATTAATAGGAGCACTTTAGGGGTGCTCCAACCCTATTACAAAGAACAAGACTCTCTTAATAACAATTTACAACTAAAAGTACCAACGATTTTGAACATAACACCTTACAAAAAAAAAAAAAAACAAAAACTAAAATCACCTAAATACAAAGAAAATTTAAACACAGGACACACACTTTGGATTCCTGATCAGCATTGAAATTACACAACAAAATATAAGCAAAATGTAACGCTATACATGTGCAAACAAGATCGACCCCAAACACTTGATTCCCCAACTGCTATTGTTATTTGGACTCCTTGTACACCTTTATCCAAGTATTGTTGCTTCCTCTATTGCTTTAGATAAGACTACCTGCAAGCACAACCACACAAGTACCAGTACCACCCCTTCGACTCCCTTCAAACAATTACCTCCAAACTCAAATCTGTGTACAAGACAAACCTCATATGTAAATTACCGACATTAGGTAATATTAGCTAGACAAAGCATAGGGCAAATATACCAATCCAAAACAGAATAATTCATTCTCTGTCATCTAAACTTTTCCCAGGACCATGCTTTGAGTTGTGTTAGTGTAAAAATCTCCAGGTCATCCACTACCCCATTGTTAAAGACTACCCTATTCCTATGCTTTCAAATCTCTCACACTATAGTCACCCACACACCCTTCAACACTGTATTTATTTTCCTATTAAAGCCTAATAGATGAAAATTTTGGTAATGATTTACTATTATTTGCTGCCTTACAGAAGAAATTCCTATCCACCTATCATAATTATCCCACACCTTTTGTGCAATTTCATAACTAATGAACACATGTTAGGCAGTTTCCTCACTCTTCTTACACAAAGGACATAAGTTACTAGGAATTATGACTTCTCTCTTATCCAGTTTAATTCTAGTAGGAAGTTTATCCAACATTGCCCTCCAAACACACAATTGGGCTGAACCTGCTACACTCAGACTCCATAACTCCCTGATGTTAATAGAATTGCTATAAAGTCACTTAAAACTCTGTACCCAGATCTTACTGTGTACTTCTTTAGATTGCCCTCATTCCAAATCCACCCATCTGATACACTCTTCTTCCATTGGGTAGTATTTATGAGGATTTTTAACTGCTCTTCTTGTTCCTCTTCCCACACAAACAACTCTCTCCTCCAAGATAGATTCCAAGTATACACTTCACTGCTCCCAATACTTGTCACTCTCCCACTTCACTAATCACGTTATCTTTGCATGATGAAATTATGTACAACCTCGGGAATTTTTCTTTAAGTGATCCATCACTGATCCATTTATCTTCCATTAATTTTATCTTATTTCCATTTAATCCTACTACCAGTTACGTTGGTTAGGCGTATCACCTATTTTACCTAGGTCTCGCCACCATGTAGAGGCTTCCCGATCACCCACTGTAACACCCATCTCCCTCTAAGAACTATACCTGGACTCAATTATGTCCCTCCACACTCCCACCTCTTCCAATCTGAGCCTCAATAACCATTTGGCTAGTAAAGCTACGTTAAACTTCCTTACATTTTTTATACCTAGCCCACCCATATCAATAGGGGAGCAAATTTTATCCCAAGCAACCCATACAATTTTCTTTCCTTCAAAATCCCAACCCCAAAGAAATTTAGCCTGTGCTCTTCTTATGATTTTACATACAATGGCAGGAGCTTTAAAGAAAGAGAAATAGAATAGGGGCAGTGCATTAAATACAGACTTAATAAGACACACCCTTCCAGACATAGAAATAATCCTCCCTTTCCATGTAGACAATCTAGACTTGATCTTATCAATGACTGACTTCCAAAATGTCAAAGTTCTAAGATTCCCACCCATTTTCATACCTAGATATTTAAACGGGATTTCCATTCTACCACAATTAAGACACTTAGCAAAGATTGTCATATCCACATCGCTCACCCCAATAGTACCTACATGGCTTTTGTGAAAATTAACTTTTAAGTCCGGAAGAAATTTCAAAACATCGTAGTATCGCTTTAATTACCATAATGCACTGGAATTTAGGTTGGCAGAAGAATAATGTGTCATCTGCAAATTGTAAGAGTTTAACATCGACATGATTATAGCCAACTCCTACCCTTTCTAACACTCTAGTCCTAGATGCTTCCCTAACCAACCCGGCTAAACCTCCACCACTACGAGAAACAAAAAGGGGGCTAGTGGATCATCTTGTCTAAGCCCTCTTCTCGGTCTAAACTCCTTAGTAGGACTACGATTAACCAATACTGAAATTGAAGTAGAGGAGAGACATGTTTTTTATCCATTTGACCCATTTATCGTTAAAACCCAACCTACCCAACATATACACCAAAAAATCCCAATCCACTGAGTCGTATGCTTTTTCGTAATCCACTTTCACTATAACCCCCTTTTGTTTCACTTTCTTTAAAAAATCCATAGTTTCATTGGCAACTAAAACACTATCCAACAAACCCCTACCACTAAGGAATGTAGTTTGGTATTTGTCTATCACTTTCGGTAAAACCCACCTGAGCCTATTCGCTAATATCTTAGAGATTGCTTTATACACACAACCAACTAGGGAGATGGGTCTATACTCATTCAGCATAGAAGGGTTATCCCTCTTAGGCATCAACGTGATAAATGAGGCATTACACCCCCTTGGTATGTAGCCAGAGTTGTAGAAAATATTTATGGCGTTGACCACATCTGCCCCAATGATTTCCCACTTACTCTTTTGTAAAATGAAAATTATACCCTTGCGGTCCTGGACTTTTTGTACTCCCACATTGGCTAACTGCTGCTAGTATTTCAGGCTCACTAAAACTGCTGCATAACATTTCCTTATCCACTACCGATATTGTACTAAACGGGACACCGTCTAGATTCACCCTAAACTTTGATTGGGCCTCAAACCTAGTTTAAAAACAATTCACCACCTCACTTTTCACCCGATCTGGTTCCTCACACCACTCTCCATTGATATGTAGTCCTTTGATTTCATTATTCATCCTCCACCATCTAAGCCTAGAGTGAAAGAACATAGAGTTCATGCCCCCCTTCTCAATCCACTCAACCCTAGATTTTTGTTTTAACATTGCATTCTCTCTCTCTCTCTCTCTCTCAGAAATAACTCTAAGATCACTTAACAACTACATCCTCCTCACCCTCAAGTCTTCTTGTAAAGAGACATCATTGTCGCATTGGTCAATACCTTCAATCCCATATAAAATTTGTCATTTTTTCACTATTAAACACCTTATCCCTCCATTATTTTAGCTCCTTCTTAACCCCTTTAAATTTATTTTTCACTCTCTCCAAACAATTTATAATTTTCACTTTGTACACCGACATCCCATGCTTTCTTAACTACCTCCTTAAACCCCTTATCTTTGAGCCACACATCAAACGTTTTAAAAGGCTTAGGGTCCTAATCTATCATTCTATTCTTTACCACCAAAGCACAGTGGTTTGATACTTGCCTACTATAGATATATTGTGTCGATCTTGGCCACTTTGACAACCAAGTTTCACACACTAATAACTCTATCCAATCTACTTCTAGACGCACCATTCGATCTATACCATGTGTATCTCCTACCCACAGTAAGAATATCATACAACTCACAATTACCTATAAATCGTTAAGTCTCACCATTCCAGTTCTATTATCACTTCCTTGACCCAAGCCCTTTCTCTCACCAGGATATCTGAGTGCATTGAAATCACCTGCCACACACTACACCATATTGTTAGTTATGGTATTCATAATTTCTATTTTAGCCCACAATGTATATTTCTCATTATTAGAACAAGGAGAGTAAACATTCATAATTGTCATCGTTACATATTGTCCGCTCCCCTATTGTAGTACTCTCCTTTAATAACAATAAACCCTTTATCCTCCTCTACCATTAAGCAATTAAACATCTCTACCATTAAGCAATTAAACATGTGCTTGTTCCCATTGCAAGAATACCATATTGAATAATTTTTCTTAGATAACAAAAATGGAAAGAGACTAGAATACTCTTTAATCCTTTGAGTATGCTTTAGGGTTGTGGTTATTGTCAGTTTTGCAAATTAATTACCTCATTACCTCTATAGTTTAATTATCAATACACGATTATTTCACAAGTAAATTTTGAGTCAACAAGGCATATTTCCTCGTATGTTTCCTTTCTATACTATTTTTTTCCCTCAAATGTAAGCAACTATAACAATGAACAATATATATTTTTTATCAGCAAATAATATATTAATTAGAAATACAAAAAGTGTTTCTACAGAAATTAACTACAATGTGTCAGGTTTTAAAGTTCAAAGTAAGAAACATTACAAATGATTCCTACTTTAAAACTATGATAAACTTAAGCTGGTTGGCCTAATAGCATTTATTTTCTACAGCATACTTTACTTTGTTTGCACTAAGATTTGTCCATGAGTGCATAGTTTGTTTTCTGCGTAAAAATAAAATAAAATTGTGCAGCATATGTAAGCACTACGTTAACAATAATCATATTTTTTTATCAGCGATGCTGGAAATAAAAAGTGTCTCAAATTTAGAATAATTTATTGAAAATAATAACAACATAGGTATTATCAACAACAAAAATACTAAAGCAATACAAAATTTTACACAAATAATTAAAAACCTACTAAAATATCTAAAGTTATTAAACAAATAAAAGTTACATAATTATACATGCATTTTTTTTTTCAAACTATGTCATACAGTATATCACAATGTTGGCTTTGTCTCTCTATCGATTCATACATATATTCATGAAGAAGCCCTAGAACTCCTTCGACTTCAATGCTTTCTCTTTCTTCTAGTTTTAATCATCATAAGAAATATTCTTAAGTTTATCTATAGTACTATAAAACTGTAAATTCTGTCTCTGTCATTTGCTTTTGGTTTTACTTTTGCCTTCCTTTTTGTTGCCTTTCTACCATTAGAACCAAAGTTAGTATTGGTATATCTTCGTTGGTGTCTCCTCATTAGAAAACAACATGTATGTGCTAGAAGTAGATTTTTCATTTTAAGAATACTCAAATTATTTTTCTAAGCCTTTTGTGCATGCTTCAACCTACACTACTTTGTTTCATCTTCAGAAAGATCCATGCATTTGTGATGATGAAAATTTTTGGAGCAACCAACTTTCTTGGCTTGAATGACCCCTTTGCAGTAATTACCAAACTTCTAAAGGATATTGAATTTATGTCATTCAGATTTTAGTTGAAGTATCTCCTATCTTGAAAGTAGTTGTTGCTAAACCGTGCAACATCATAAATGCATCCTTGAAACGTTTAGACAAATGATTGAATGAGAAGTTTGATGGTGTCTAAGGATCCAAGACATTAATTTTCTAAAATTAGCTATATGCAACTTTATCAACTCGCTGTGGCAAACTAAATATTACACTTTTCTTTTAATAGAGATTACATGTATTTTTAATGGGAGATAATCCTACTTGAGTGGATAAAATATAAGTATTTTTTTAAAGTAATTACATATCAAAATTTTAAATTATTTAACTGGTTGTATGGAGTTTATGACTAAAACCCTTCCAGAATGATCCTTTGTTAGTTCCAATACGTATCATTTTCAAAGAGGTCCATTATTTTAAGTGTTTAAAAGCCTACGTTCTAACTCTGAAAAACAGTAAATAGTATTTTATCAAAAACTGAGATAACAATAAATTGAAAGTATTAATTTTTTTACAAATTATCAAGTTATTATTTGCACTCAGGTTTCTTTTTAAGTTTTTGTAGGTATAAATTTTTGTTGATAATTAATTTTGATTAGAAATCTAACTAATACTTAAATAAAATATCTTCTTCCAATAATCAATATTTTACAAAGACTTGAAACTTAAACCTTACAGATTCCATTCTCAAAAAATAACTTGTCAGTGCTAACGCCCAATTGAATGGAATCAAACTAAGATATCACATCACATGTAGAAAAAAAAAACTTATAGTGCATTTGAAGGGAGAATTTTTAGATTGATAAAATGTTTTCTTTGGGTAAATTTTTTAAAAAGAAATTAAAATTTTAAATTTTACGTAAATAATTTAATTACTTAAAATTTGATAACTTTAAATTTTATTTAAAAAGTAAGAATTTTAATTTTTTTCTACTTTTTTCTTTCAGTGGTCTATAAATGACTCAGATTGATATATTATTAGTTCGATGGATGCATCTTTAGCTCAACTTATAGTTAAGAAATCATCATCTCGGTTGAGACTACAAGACTTTGTCTAACTTGGTCTAATTGGGATATTGTTGATTAGACAACATTATTTTACTTTTGTTGCCAAAATTTATTTTATAATAATTCAAATCAGTATTATTTTCCAAGTTACAACATCAATGAGGTTTTTCATGTCAAACATGATTTTGTTTTGTTGACATCAACCAAGATTACTTTTAGTTAATGATAAGCACAAGCATTTTTTTAGAAAATGTTGGTTGAGGTTATTTCTGCACCAATATGTTATTTCTTGATTAATGTTAGTCAATATTTCTTATCAAAAATAGTGAAAAACGTTGAAAGAAAAAATAATTTTAATTAATGTTAAAGAACATAATTAGGGTCAACATCGGATAAAAATAGAGAAAAATTCTTGTTATTGTTAGGTGAAAAAAATCTAGCAAACTTTAGTTAGAAAAAGCTTCAACTGACATCGACTGAATTACATCAATAACTGTTTTTTTTTTTCAATTATTAAATACGTTTAATATTAATAAAGAAAAGACTTTATGAAATTCAATATTGAATTTATTGGAAATTGTGAAATTACTATCCAAGCACGTGGTTATAGAAGTTAAATAAAGAATTATTATAGAGTAAATAATTTCTATAAAGAATTTGAAATGTTTAATAATAAATATGTTATTTGCTTAGAAAATTTAAAAGGAAATTAAAACTTTAAAAGTTTAGGAGATTAATTTAAAAGGAAATTTTCAAATTTTACATAAAAGTGAGAATTTAAAATTCTATATGTTAGCTCAATCTCTATTAAAGCTTTGTCCACTGGCACCAATTAGGACATTGTTAGCTCGAACTGAATTAGGACATTGTAAAACTAGTCTCCCTCTAGACAGTATTAACTCGAACTTGGTTGAAGTTTTTTTATTGAAGTGTGAAACTATTTTTCAATCAATATAAATTATAATTTTTCAATATATTTATACTGTTAGTTTTTAGATGACATTGGAATACTTTTCCGTGGACACGGATATAAATAAGAGTTATTTCTAAATTAGAATTAGTACGGATATATGGATATAAATAAAAGTTATTTCTCAATTTCCTCTGTGAATATTCATGAGTTTATCAACTAAATATTTTTTTAAGTTAAATATGTCGAGATTATTTTTGTTAATAACTGGATGAATTTTTTTAATAGTTGCTAGCGTTTTATTTGTCAAAATTTAATTTGAATTTTGTTTTTCTAAATTTGACTCGATTTAAAAAAAAAAAAAACTTAAAAATATAAAAAAAATCTAAGCAAAACTTGATTTAAAAATATTGTCAGCATACATTAAGTGAAATAATGAAAAATTCTTGGCAAAACCTGATTTTTAAGTCTTGATGAACATTAAGGAAAACATTTACTTAGTAGTATTTTAAGATATTAAATATTAAAAATATTATATTAAATAGTGATTAAACTATTTTGTTGAAATTTAATAAATTTAAATAAAAAATTCAAAATTAATATATTTTAATGTTCTTGAATATTTGTCCAATTTCCTATAACTTGAAGGTTAACTTCTAATTAGTATGAGTTTTGATTAGAAGCACCATAATGGTGGTTTATGAAAGTTGATTCCTTGAAGTTGATTTGGACCACCTTGTGTGTGTCTCACTCTGATCTTCTTTCCATCCCAACAATCTTGCCAAGGACTGTGCTATCCATGACACCTATGTATGGTGAGGGAGTAAGAAGGATTAATTGTGGTGTGGGGCATGCATGTTATGAGAAGAGGAATCCATCATTGTTGTAGGAGTTGGATGAGAAATTTAATCACCTTAATTAGCTTGCTTGCTTGCTTTTGGAAGCTGACCCACATACATACTTAAGATGTCAACACCCAACCCAATTTCAAGTGAAGCTATAAAATCTCTAAAAAATACCCTCATATTCTTTTTTTGGTTATTAGTTTATTATATTAGAATTTTAGACAGATTTAAAAATTCATAAAAAATTAGAATATTAGAAGTACAATTAATTCAATTTTTTTTAACTTGGGTAGAATTGCTTAATATTACAAAATTAATAAAAGGTCACATCATCTTAACTATTCAAAAACTAAGATATTAATTGATTTCAAGATTTATTATCAGCAAAATCAAGAACAAAATAAATTAGAAATAAAAAAACAATTTAATAAATAAATCTTCAAAAATAATATTAACCTAAGTCAAGTAGCTAATAATAACTTATTATTCAGCAGAAAAAAAAAATATAGTGTGGTGAAACTTTTCAATTGATTAGAATAAATTTACTATTCATTAAGTTTAAGATATTAGATCATTTAAAAAAAAGATATATGAGTGAAAAGTTATTTTTAGACCAAATATAATTATATATCTTTAAAAATTGTATGTTAACAAACAGTGAAATATATTTAAGGTAGTGACTATAGATTTGTCTTATCATAAGTTGTTTCATCTATAAGGATACAATTCAGTCAGTTGGTTTCTAGATAGAACTTTCATGACTTTGTGGGGGTGGATTTTTATGACATAATAATGTTATGTTTGTTATTAATATAATTCTTTAAACATATTATGTTTTCTAGTAGGTTAAAAGTTTGATCCGTGCTCAAGAACAAAAATACGTTCTTCGTCAAAATACTATAGAAAGGTGTTTCTTGTGCACTGAAGATAAAGAGAATTACTATAATAAATCTTATCAGACATACATGACAGGAGTTTTACCAAACTTTAGCAAGAAGATTGTTTTACATTATGAAGAGATATAAAGTTGATAAAGTAAATCAAATGAAATTTAATGCATGATAAAAAAAAATAAAAAATAAAAACTCTCCATGCGAAGATTTCATTTTAAACTTTAAAGTTCAACCTCAAATGATTGAGAAATACAATGGAGATAGAGGAAAATATCTGAAAACCTAGGAAGGATTGAACACGGCACAGAGAAATCCCTTACCAAACCTCTTCAGTGGATGATTATGTTTACTGAAAGAATAAAATAAAAATGGATATCAGAGTCACTCAATTTGTAGGATTACTACTAAACGAGATTTGTTCTCGAGTCTAAGCTTTTCATGAAGTTTAAGAAATCTTTGAATACTTATATTTTTTATTTTTTATTAGATAATGAAACTCAACTCGCTTTACAAAATTATCATAAGATAAAGTTCGATGAGAATCTAAATCAGGATAAATTTGTAATGATTTCGAATATTGTAATATTATTTTTATTCTTTTAACGTATTAATATAATCAAATTATTAACATATTTAAAATTTGAGATATAATTATTCTCTAAATAATCATGAAAAAATAAATATATAAGATGAAGGTTTATATATATATATATATATATTATAATCTATTTTATATGTCTATTTGTTTATTATTTCTTAGAGAGAAATGAGAGTCTTATATTCTTTATTACTATTACTTTATCTTACATGATGGCTCTATACATATTAATTAACTACATTATAGTTTAAATATATATATATATATATATATATATATATATATATATATATAAGTCACTGCATCTTTAATTTTGTAATCATATATCATTATTATTATTCTTATAATAACTATTATTACTATTATCATTACCATTATTAATAAGTATAATATTAATAATAATATTAATCACAATAACAATATTCATCATAATATTAATATCATTAAAAATATCATTAATAATAATATTAATAAAATTAATAAAAATAATGTAAAAAATAATATTAATAATAACACTAATAATATAATATTAAAAATATTAATATTATTATTAATAAAATTAATATTAATATTAAATATAGTAATGATAATAATATTATTAACTATATT